>Ga0256404_1003849_pt1 | contig 29594 bp, 19 predicted proteins | sample RumenRJG_01DNA_FD_185990 | JGI IMG/M metagenome (GOLD analysis project Ga0256404, IMG submission 185990) | Bovine rumen microbial communities from Lethbridge, Alberta, Canada - RJG_01 | ecosystem: Host-associated > Mammals > Digestive system > Stomach > Rumen | place: Canada: Alberta | collected...
TGCCGCGGATCCATTCAGCAGGGATATTCCCGGAAAGAACCTCAAGGAAAGGATGTTCGCCAACTTGCAGGATCCGAATGTCACGAGCCAGAAGGGTCTGATCGAGATGTTCGACTCCACCATCGGACGCTCAACCGTCCTCATGCCTTTCGGCGGCGAGCTTCAAACCACCGAGACCCAGGTCTCTGTCCAGAAGCTTCCTGTTGACAGTTTCACCAACACCGCCAGCATGATGGCGTTCGGTTTCAATCCGGACATCTGCTCCTGGAGCCCGTACCACGGTGCGGCTTATTCCTTTGTCGAGGCATGCTCCAAGATCGTCGCTGCCGGAGGAGACTGGAAGACAATGAGGTTCTCCTGCCAGGAATATTTCGAAAGGATGACCTCCGACCCCCACACCTGGGGAAAACCTACCGCGGCGCTTCTCGGAGCGCTGAAAATGCAGGAGGCTTTGGGGCTGCCCTCAATCGGCGGCAAGGACTCCATGAGCGGATCCTTCGAGACGGAGCACGGCCCGATTCATGTTCCCCCGACACTGATAGCATTCGGAATCACTCCCGTGAAAGTGAGCGATGTCATCTCACCCGAATTCAAGTGGGAAGGCGACAGGCTTTACCTTGTCAGACATACGCCTCTTTCCAACAAGATGCCTGACACAGAGCAGCTTAAGAAGAACTGGGACAATATTCTCGCCAAGATTAAGGACGGCACGATTGTCGCCGCCTGGTCAGTCGGTTTCGGTGGTGTGGCTGAGGCTCTCTGCAAGATGAGTTTCGGAAACGCTTTCGGTTTCGACGTGAAACTCTCCGAAGATGATCTCTTCAACCTCGCTTACGGTTCGATCGTTATCGAGACCGACGGGGAGGTTGATTTCGAGAACGCCGAACTGATTGGAGACGTGACTTCCGGTGAGGACGGTAACGTCCGCGTCAACGGCACCTCGATCTCCATCTTCGAGCTGATGGACTTCAACGGTTCCCTCTTCGAGAAAGTTTACCCCGCGGTCAGCGAGTCTTCCCACAAGAGGCTTCTTCCTCGTGGGATGGAGGGCGTGAAATCCTTCAAAGCCAAGAAGATGGATCTCGAGTACAAGGGGCCGGCCGTCGATAAGGTCGTGGCTTACCTGCCCGTATTCCCGGGAACGAACTGCGACTACGACAGCGCCAAAGCGTTCAGGAAAGCCGGAGCTGAAGTCCGTGTCAGCGTGTTCCGCAATTTGACCGACAAGGATGTCTTCGACTCTATCGACGAAATGCGGAAGAACATTGATAAGTGCCAGATCTTGATGCTTTCCGGTGGATTCTCGGCCGGTGACGAGCCCGACGGAAGCGGTAAGTTCATTGCCAACGTGCTGAACAACAAGATAATCGCCACCGCCATCGAGGGACTCCTTTCCAGAGGAGGCCTTATTCTCGGAATATGCAATGGTTTCCAGGCCCTCGTGAAGTCTGGATTGCTGCCTTACGGAGAGCTGGGTAAAGTCACGAAAGACTCCCCCACCCTGTTCCGCAATGACATCAACCGCCACATTTCCCAGATGGTCACGACAAGGGTCTCCACGACCAATTCCCCTTGGCTGAAGGGCATGTCAATTGGTGACGAATATACTATTCCAGTGAGTCACGGAGAGGGCAAATTCGTTGTGAATGAGGAGCTTGCCAAGGAATTGTTCGCTAACGGGCAGGTGGCTTTCCAGTACGTGGATCCTCTCACAGACGAGCCCACCATGGAGTCTCCTTACAATCCAAACGGTTCTTACTACGCCATCGAGGGAATTATCAGCCGCAATGGCCAGATTCTCGGTAAGATGGGTCACAGCGAGCGCTACGAGGACGGTCTGTTCAAGAATATCGAGGCCGACCTTGAGCAGCCGCTATTCGACAATGCTGTTAAATATTTCAAAGCCAACTAATCATGAAGAAGTACACATGCGATGTTTGCGGGTACGAGTATGATCCCGCAGTCGGCGATCCAGACAACGGAATCGCCCCCGGAACAGCTTTTGAGGATCTTCCCGAGGATTGGGTCTGCCCCCTCTGCGGAGTCGGCAAAGACCAGTTCTCCGAGGCCTGACAAATTCTTCGCTGAGCACAGAATGACAGCGAAGTGAATAAAAAACAGATATTTTTTCTTAAAGAAACAGAAAAACCTCCTTCCAGCCCCTTGCGAGGAAGGAGGTTTTCCCATACTTTCGCGGAAAGTTCTATTCTTATAAACTATGAATACTTTATCGACTCTTCTCCAGAAAGCACGTTCCCAGGGCATCGTTTTTATCGATCCCCGGATCGACTACGCTTTCAAATTAATATTCGGCACCCCCGGCAACGAGGACCTTCTCCTGCGCCTTGTCCAGGCCATATTGCCGGAAAAAGGCATTGTCTCTGTGGCTTTGGAACAGCAGGAGCAAGTGGGTCTGCGGCCTGACGCCCGCCGTTCCGTGGTGGATTTGCGCTGCGGGACCGATGACGGCATTGACCTCATCATCGAGATGCAGGTCCGCAGCCAGGACGACTTCAACGACCGTCTCGTGTTCTACTCCTCGTTCCCTATCGTTAACCGCCTCCAGCAAGGGGACAACACCACCTATTCCCTCACGCCTCTTTACATGGTCGGCATTACGGATTTCATCATCCCAGGGGTGTCCGGTAATGCTGACATGATAAACCACTACACGATCAGGAACATCAAGGACAACGGCATCGAGTTCACGGACAGCCTCCACTACATAACTGTGGAGTTGCCGAAACTGACATGTACGTTGCAAGAGGTGAAGGACACTCCCGAGTGGATTCTATACACTATCAAGAACATGGGATCGATGAAAGAGATGCCATCTGAATATCGTGGCAGTTATTTGGAAAAGATGTTCCAATTGTCTAACTTCGCTTCCATGGATGAGATGAGTCAGAGAGAGTACCTTGCCCGTTACATGTGGGAGGTTGACCAGCGGAGCCAGCTCCGCACGGCCAGGAATGAGGGTTTGGCGGAAGGTCGAGCAGAGGGAAGGGCAGAGAATTCTCTCGAGACGGCTCGCCGCATGAAGTTAAAAGGCTTCGATGTGGACACCATTTCTGAATTGACAACACTCTCCAGGGAAGTGATCAACGGTATAGAATAGTAGCGACCTCCAAGTTGGTGGTTTTTATCAAACCGGGAGATGGCTGTCGTCTTGGAAATGCTTGGCATTGAGGTAGTTAGCTTTCATGGAGATGAAAACATGAGGTGTATAGCCCCGATGTTTTCGCCCTATTTTGACACAAGGTCCTGTTTTTAAATCATTTACAATAAATCCCCATCTCCAGGTTTGAAAGATGGGCCTTTTGATATTAGAGCTTTCTATAGGGAAGGTTACTGTCGGGTTGGTGTTTTGCGTTAAATAATGTAAATTTGAAGGATTTAACGAAAACACCGTGATGAGGAATCTGTTTCTTACAAATACACTGACAAAGAACAAGGAACTGTTCGTTCCGGTCCATGAGGGGCATGTGGGGATGTATGTCTGCGGTCCGACCGTTTATGGCGACGCCCATTTGGGCCACGCCCGGCCGGGTGTCACCTACGACGTGCTGTTCAAGCTCCTTCGCCACCTCGGCTACAAAGTTCGCTACGTTAGGAATATCACCGACGTGGGTCATCTTGAGCATGACGCGGACGAAGGAGAGGATAAAATCAGCAAAAAGGCTCGGCTGGAGCAGCTGGAGCCCATGGAGGTTGTCCAAAACTACACGTTCCGCTATCATGAGGCCATGAGGCTTCTTAACGTCGCCCCGCCCTCCATCGAGCCTCGGGCTTCCGGACATATTATCGAGCAGATTGAGACTATAAAGAAGATTCTTGAGGCTGGATATGCCTATATCTCAAATGGTTCCGTCTATTTCGACGTCCAGAAATATTCCGAGAAATACCACTATGGAATTCTTTCAGGGCGCAATTTAGACGACACGCTTGAGGGGACCAGGGCTCTTGACGGACAAAGCGACAAAAAGGCCCCGTACGATTTCGCCCTTTGGAAGAAGGCCGAGCCTGAGCATATTATGCATTGGCCGAGCCCCTGGAGCGAGGGATTCCCCGGATGGCACCTTGAGTGTTCAGTGATGGGTGAGAAATATCTCGGCGAGGAGTTCGACATCCACGGTGGCGGAATGGATCTTATGTTCCCTCATCATGAGTGTGAGATCGCTCAGAATGTGGCCTGGAGAGGTACCAGAGGTGTTCGCTATTGGGTTCATAACAATATGATCACCATCAATGGCCAGAAGATGGGCAAGTCTCTCGGGAACTTCATAACCCTTCCTGAGCTGTTCTCTGGTAACCACCCGAAGCTCGAGAAGGCTTATTCCCCGATGACTGTACGGTTCTTCATCCTCCAGGCTCACTACCGTGGTACTCTCGACTTCAGCAACGAGGCCCTGCAAGCTTCCGAAAAGGCCCTCAAAAGGGTCCTGCAAGCCTATAAGGACCTGGTCGCCTTGGCCAAGGCACATAATGTCACCCCGAGCGAAGCGAAGGATCTCCCCTACGGTGAGCTGTACCCCTTCATCGCTCCAGACTCCTGCCCCGCCGACTCCCAGGAAATCAAGGCCATCTTCGACGGAGTCTATGATGCCCTTTGCGATGATCTCAACACCCCGATAGCCCTTTCGCACATCTTTGAGGCTGTGAAGATCATCAACACCGCGAAAGCTGGGGATGCCCAGTCAAAAGCGGGCATGACCGAAGGAGACATCAAGACCTTGCTCCAGATATTCGACGACATCGTGTTCGGCGTCCTCGGCTTGAAAGACGAGAGTGCCGGTGACGGCGGCAAAAGTCAGGAAGTCATTTCCGGCCTGATGGACATTGTGCTTGAGGAAAGGGCCAAAGCCAAGGCAGCAAAAGACTGGGCTCAAAGCGACTCTATCCGGGATCATCTCAAAGCCCTCGGCATCACCGTCAAAGACACCAAGGACGGAGCCGAATGGACGCTTGAATAAGCTACCTATTTCACAATGACAATATTAGGTACGACCCGGGCTCCCTCGTGGTCGTACTTTTTATTATCATAGGGATAATTGATTATTCCTGTCTTGTCTGTCCAGAGGGTAGAGGATCCGCCACCATCGAGGTTGATGGCGTCTTTAAGCCCGAGGATACGGCAAAGAGTAGCGAGCTCAGGAATAGTCATTCCATCGGCATTACCGGGGAACCTTCCATCTACGACCGCCATGTAAACCATGCCGTCCCCATTCCAGCCCATGAAGGTCCTGGGATGACGCATCGTAAAGAAAGAAGCGTCAGGGAAAGCGGGGACCTTGCCTTCTTTTATGAGAATAGGCCCGGAAGCGAGGCACTGCTTGTAGTCAAGCCTGTAACGCTCAGTCAAGGTACTGTCATAAGGGAATATCTCGAGTTGATGTCCACCCTCGTCTTTAACCGCCAGGACTCCGTTGGAGCGCTGTAGTCCTGAGGCAGGAGTCTGCCCGAGCACTTCCCCGTCGATGCAGAAAAAAGTGTGTGGAGTCAGTCGCCTCATGTTGAAATAGCTACCGTTCAATCCTATACGAGCCCCCTCCCGCATCGCGAGAGTGTCAGTTGTCGAAGAGCTCTCACCCGGGGCATGGACAAAAGATGTGGACATCTTTGATGCGGGGTACCTGACCAAGCTGATGCTCTGGGTTGTGCCATGGAATGGGAATTGAGCATGAGCTGTCTGGGCTCGATCCCCGATGTCGTTCCACTGCCACCCGGCGGCATTCCATTCCTCTAAATCAGAAGGGCAAACAGCTCCCCATTCCTTGTTGGGCAAGCTTCCCATCTCGAGGGCCAACGTGCCGCCAGCCAGGATCTGGTCATGAGTGATCCAGGGGCCGCTTAGCGGTTCGCCGTTCAATGTGGCGCTCTGGATGTATTTATTATCATCTGAGGCTTCCTTCGCCACAATCTTGAACACCTTGCCATTTGACAGAGTCAAGCTTGACTCAGTGAACACCGGGCTGCCGATGGTATAGACCGGATCACCAGGAGTCACAGGATAGAACCCCAAGGAAGAGAAGACAACGAAAGATGTGAGTCCACCGCCATCCTCATCGCCCGGAATTCCCATAAGATCGTCCCTGAACCATGTGTCGAGCATCTGCCGGACCCGCTTCTGCGTCTTCCAAGGAGCACCCGCATAATTGTAGAGATATGGAATATGGAGAGAAGGCTCATTTGCCATCGAGAACTGGCCGATATTGCCGGTGTGATCAGGCATCTTGGCATAGAAAACATTCTTGGAATGGCTCAAAGGGGTCGCGAACATCCTATCCAGTTCCTCACTGAAACGCTCCGGACCTCCCATTAAAGCCACCAAGTCAGGAATATTGTGCTGCACGTCCCAGCGATACACCCAGCCTGTGTTCTCGTCGTAAGAATCCCTCATGCCTGGTCCTCCCTGAAACTCATAATCAAAGTTCGGGATGAACTGTCCGTCGGCGTCTTTCGGATGGAAGAACAAGGTCTCAGGATTGAAAAGCTTGCGGTAATTCAATGACCAATCCTTGTAGAATTCAGCGGCTTCCTTCTCCCCCGCCGCCTCGGCAAGTTTTGAAAGCGCCCAACTGTCGTATGCCGTACCAAGACTCACCGCAACTGGTTGACGCTTCTCCCAACCGTTGACATTCGGGTCGGTCTCACTCTCCCCTTCCCGGAGCGCCGGCATATAACCATATTCCCAATAGAACCTGTCAAGTTCCCCCGCAGGATTGCCGCACCAAGGGACTAACGTCTTCTCCCTGAGCGCCTTCCGTCCAGCCTCGTATGCTGCCTTGACATCCACTTTCAGTCCTTTGGAATATGCGTCGGCGAAAGTAGGAATCCCGTGGTTGCTGTTCATCCTGCGGGAATCTCCGCTGACCTCGGGGAATGTTGGCATCCAGCCGGTTCCCATCTGATCCGCCATCCTCAGAAAAGAAGCCAGGATATTCTCCTCAACCGGTACATCCATAAGAGTCCTCAACGGATGAGCGGCCCTGTAGGTATCCCAAATCCAGTCGTCGGTGTAGAACGGGACTCCTCCGTCGTCATGGACAGAATTGTCAAAGGCGCTCCAATAGCGTCCGTCCTCGCTCATGAGAATCGGTCTCTCAAAGGTTCGGTAATATGAAGTGTAGAACACTTTCTTCCTCTTTTCCGACCCCTTCACGGCTATTCTTCCAAGGGTCTCATTCCAGATCTTTCGTCCCTCAGCGGCAAGCGCATCCACGTCATAATCAGTGATCTCCCCGCGGAGATTCGCCTGGGCCTGCTCTTCGCTGATGAAAGAGACCCCGTAACGGAGACTCACGGATGGCTTGTCAAAGACAAGCGACACCCAGCTGTTTTCATCTTTGACAAAGGATTCCGCCAGCACAGGCTTGTTCTCCGGCTCCATATAGACATAGACCTTTGTCTCCCCCTCTACCGTCTGCCAGCCGGAAAGGGCCGTTCCGTCCCAATCAACGGAACCATCTGAGGTTGAAAGGGTTATCTGTAAGGGAGAGTCTCCTTTAAGGGAATAAATTGCCGAATGGTGGGAAAGCGCGTACCTCGCCTTGACGGCCCCGTCGGACAGGGTCACCTCGAATGAATATGGAGTGATCCGCTCGTTGTCATAAGAGACCGGGACAACCGGACTGTCATTCCGGTCAGCTTCCCGGCTGTCATTCTGAGCGGACTCCCGGCTGTCATTCTGAGCGGAGCGAAGAATCTCCGTCGTGACCGACAATTTGAACGCCGAGCGCTCACGGTGGTTAGTCACTATCACAGGAAGGCCGTTAAGGTACTCCGAAGTGTAGTCCGAGCGCTCAGGATAGACCCTCAGCATAGAATTCGGCAACTGCACGGTCGGAAATGTCGGCACAAGCAAATGGCTGATATTGCCGGCGTAGGGATTGACATAATCGACAGGTTCCAGCTTTGGATCGCCACAAGCGAAAACAAAAAGGGCTGCCAGCAATGCGGGAAAAACATGTTTTCTCATCTTGAACGGGGATAAATGGTTCTCTTTGTAAAGATACAAAAAAACAAGGAGAGACCGCGATTTGTCAGCCTCTCCTTGTATTCAGAACAGATAAAGCCTACTCGGTAGCTCCATTTAAGGAGTAAAGGCTGGCTTTCTTGCCGGAGGTCTCATAGATATTGTTCTTGGCGTAGTAAGTGAGCTGCCCCTTAAGGACAACCTCATCACCAAGAGCAACCTGCTTGTCTCCCTCAGCCCAAGACTTCCCGCCGAAATACCAAAGGCTGTATGCCTCGAAATCCTGCTTGGGATCATTCTTGAACTCTCCATCATCGGAGATCCAGAAGATCGCTGTTCCGTACTCGACGGAATATTCAGACTGGATCTTGGAAACCTTACCCTTGACAAAAACGTCAGGGAAGGTCGGAGTGGGCTGGTCAGCGGCCTTAGCCTCGGCTATCGCAGCCTGCATGGCGTCGACGAAAGCGACAGCTCCAGCGATATTGAACGGAGCCGCGGCGTTGCCGAGACCATTCTCATCAGTGATGGCTCCATTGACGCTGTAAAGCCATGCGCCCTTCTTGCTGTCAGTCTCGGCTACACCTTTGTAAAGGGTGGTCTTGCCGCAAACCACAACCTCATCACCAACCTGGACCTGGGCCTTGCCCTCAGTCCAAGCCTCGCCACCGAACCATTTCACACCATAGCACTCGAAATCGTGAGTATAATCCGTGGTAGTCTTCTTGTCCTCAGATCCATTGAAGGTGCCATCATCTGAGAGCCAGAAGGTTCCGGTTCCGTAAGAGGCGCTGAAGTCATAAAGGATAGCGGAGACTGTCCCCTTGATATAGACATCCTCATCGAAGGTTGTGCCTCCGGTAAGAAGTGTCGCTATCTCGGAAGCGGTGTAAGGGTTCGTGGCCGTTCCCTTAGGGTTATCGACATATTCATCGATCTTGGTGGCGACGATATTGATGTACTTGCCCTTGCCGGAGAGGCCGTTGAAGTAGCCGGTCACGGTGATCTTCTTACCGTTGAAACTCTTGGCGTTCAGAGCGTCGATAGGATAGACGATGCTTCCCTGCTTGGTGGCGGGATCGATCCCGTCGAGCTCCATGTTGTAGTACTTGCCGTCGTCAGAGACCTTCAATGTACCGCTGAGTTTGATGTACTCGGCCACAGAGGCGGTGTACTCAGCCGCGTTGGCTGTGATGTCGGTAGCGGTCGGGTGCTCCACAGCATTGCCCTCGCTGTCGACAAAGACCTCGTCGTTCTCGCCAAGGGCGATCTCAGGAACTCCATTGAAGGTCTTCTTGGTTCCGGGCACTTTCACGCCGTCTCCAACCTTGAGGGCCGCGGCCTGGGCGCCATAGGCGTAGATAGCGCTCTGCCCGTCGGAAAGGATGGCTCCGGCGGTTGTCAGGGCGACGACCACAGTTGAAGGCAGGGTCTGGACCTGGTCGTTGTCAGCGGCGGCGATGATCTCAGAGACGGAAGCGCCTGTGGAAGGAGCGCCGGCCTGGGTGATGCCGATGGTCTTGAGGGCTGTGGGGCCTTTGATCGTGACATTGGCTGTACGCTTGGCCGTGCGGGTATTCTCTGTGGCATGAACGCTGTAGCTGCCGTCCTTGTTAACATCCGTGATCTGGAGCCAGTCGGCGTCACTGCTGACAAGCAGAGGACTCTCCTTGGCTGTGACGATCATATTGAAGGTGGTGTCAACGCAAGGCAACTCTGTGAAGCTGAAAGCCTCCACACTGATAAGGGACTTGACGTGAGAGACGACGATTGCGGTTTTCTCCTTGGTCTCGGGCGTCCCCTTGTAGTTCATCAGGGATCCTTCGATCGTGATCTCGTCACCGACGGAGAACTCGTCACCCTTGGTGATTGCGGCACCATTGATCCAGAGACCGCGATAAACCTGAATCCAATTCTTCTCGCCAAACGACCCGTCATCGGACAGGTAGTAAGTGGCGTTGCCGTACTGGGCGCTGATCTCGTTGATCTTACAGACGATACCCTTGACACGGTAAGTTCCGCCAGCGACATCACCGTCGCCAAGAGGAGCTATTACCTCGAGAGCCTGCTTGACTGTCATCGTGACGGGCTCTGCTTTCTGGGTAGTCTGAAGGAGATTTATATTCTGGGTCTTGCCACCACACTCGATAGTGGCGACAGCGTCACGGGTTTCTTCGGCCGCGGGGGCGGTGAAAGTGACGGTAACCTGTCCGGCACCACCGGTAGCAGGGCTAACGGTAACCCATTCAGGAAGGTTCGTGACAGACCATGAACCTGTGGCGTTGAGTTCTACGGGAACAGAACCGCCGCCAGCTGAAAAGGTAACATAAGAGGAAGAAACCTTGACCTCATCAAGGTAATGATCAGCCTCTTCCACGCAACCGGTAAAAAGAAGACCGAGAGCGGCAATCAGGGAAACAATGATATATTTCGTTTTCATAAGATTCTCCCTATTAATTAGTTAAAAATATACTTGATACCGATGGAAGCGTACCAGCACTGGCCGAGGTCATGGAAAGGAACAAAGGTCTTGGTGCTGCCGCTGATGGCGGATGGAGTTGAGAATGTGGCGAAACCGTCAGCATCGACTCCCTCATACTTGAGGATGCGGGCCTCTGAGCCAATCGCGGGATTGAGATACTTGCTCACGCCCCAGCTGGAGTTGAAGAGGTTAAGGACATTCATGAGGTCGAATCCGAGCTGAAGGGTGTTCTTGGTGTTACCAGCCTTGACAGTGAAGTCGTGCTTGTAGCCGAAGTCAACCCTGTGAACCCAAGGAGAGTAAACGGTGTAGGGCTCAGCGTAGCCACCCTGATGCTTGCTCATGTACTTGTCCTTGTGGACATAATCCATGAAGCGGTCGCGGCTGTCGGTGTTGACGAAACGGAACTCGTTCTTGCTGACCTGCTCATCTGTAGGAATATAGATGGCATCGTAAGCGTAGCCGTCACCATTCATGTCGTTGGTGAGCATGTAGGACTCTTTGTAGCCACCTCTCCAGGTCTCATAGATGAAATTGAAGTGGTTGCCACTCTTGTCGCTGAGGTCAAGAGCCGCCACGACACGGTCAGGAGTCACGTACTGTGAGTTGTGAAGCTTGATGTAGTTCGGACCCTCGGAAGTAGGGACGTATGTGAAAGCGGACTCAGCGGCAGAACCAGGCATACCGGTAATCTCCTTGGAGACGGTATGGGTGTAGGCGGCCATAAAGCTGACACCCTCGACAGGACGGACGTTGAAGGTCACGTTACCGGTCCAGCCATAACCCTTGCTGGTGTTCTCAAGGACAAAAGCCTTGGTGGCGTTACGGAAACCGGAAGGATAGATCGGACGGTTGTCAGCTCCGTTGAACCTGGCGTAACCGCCGACGTTGGTCATGCTCCAGTCAGAGATGGACACGCCGTTGATGGTCTTGTTGAATATACCCTCAGCGGTGAGGCTCATCGGGAACGCGGTCGGGAATGAGTAGTCAACAGCGAGGGAAGTCTTCCAGATCTGAGGCATCTTGAAGTCAGGATCGACAGCGCTGATGGAAGAAGGCACTGTGCCGGACTCAGGAGAGACAGTAGTAGGATAGCCCATGGAGACGAGTTTGTTGTACAGGGCGTTGACTGTGGCCTTGCCATTCTCGGTGACGAGACCACCGGCGAACTGTTTCATATCGATGAACCTGTTACCGTCCTTGTCTGTCGTGTAAGCGCCTGTATAGTTCTTATAAGCGTCGATGACACCCTTCTTGGCATCGTAAATCTTTGTCTTGCCGTTAAGCTGGGCCTGATACTGGACAAGACCACCGTTGGTAGGCATATTGGTGAAGAACACGAGAGGCAGACGTCCTGAGAAGAAACCGGTACCGCCGCGAACCTTCAGGCTCTTGTCACCGCGGACATCCCATGAGAAGCCGAGACGAGGGGAAATCGTGATAGCACCAGAAGGCCACTGGCCTGTGTCGATGTGGGTCTCCTCGTAGTTGTGAGCCTTAGGATAGTATGTCAAAGCCTTGATGGCGGCATTGGTCATAAGGTCACCATCGTCGAAGAACAGGCCGTCAACACGGGCACCGTAAGTAAGCTTGAACTTGTCAGTGGCGTTCCACTCGTCCTGGACATAGATTCCGAGCTTGTGGAAACGGACACGGGCAGCGGGCTTGAGCTCACCGTCGTAGCCGTAGGTAAGGTTGACGATCTCAGGAGCGGCACCTGACAGGAAGTCATTGAGACTGCTGTAACGGTAGTAACCGGAACCATTACGCATGTACTGGTTGTCAGCCATCTGGTACTCGTAGTTGACACCACCCATGATCTTGTGGTTGCCTTTGTACCAGGTCAGGTCGTCCTTGATGTTGTAGTTGATCTCATTGACGGCGTTGTTCCAGGTGAAGAGCTCATAACCGAGAGCCATGTAGTTGTTCTCCTGGGTGTCGTCAAGGATGTCGATGAAGGGGAACTCCTCGGATGTACTGCTACGAATAGGGTTCTGAACCTTGGAATATGTGGCGAGGAACTGGTTGGAAAGATTGTCGGACAGACGGCTGTTAAGGTCGAATGACCAGGTGCTGACCATGTTCCTGTTGGCATACATTGAGTTAGCGAAGGACATCGAGTACTGGGACATACGGGCTCCGGACATACGGGTACCACCGTCCATCGAAGTGGCGTTGGGGGTGTTCCAGGAGTTGTTCAGAGTGTAGTTGTACCTGATCGCGAGGTGATGGTTGTTGGAGATGTTCCAGTCGATACGGGCAAGGAGCTTGGTGTTGTCCTCATCGGCGGGGAAATCTGTCCAAGAACCTGTGTCGTAACCGTATTTGCTCTTTACGAAATCAGAGGCTGTCTTAAGGTCAGAGAGTTTCGTACGGGAAATCTTATTGTCAGCATCCATCTTGCCATCCTCGGATCCTCTCCAGCGATTGACAATCGTAGGGATCTTGGACTGCTCGGCGTTGACGAAGAAGAAGAGCTTGTTCTTGATGATAGGACCTCCGAAAGTCATACCGTAAGTGGTGCTGCGGTCCTTGTCGCGGGCGCCACTGATCTGCTCGCCCTCGATGGCGTCACCGCGAAGGTTCTCATTGCGGTGATAGACATAAGCGGATCCCTTGAAGGTGTTGGTACCGGACTTTGTGATAGCGTTGATACCACCACCGATGAAGTTGGTCTGGCGCACGTCGTAAGGGGAAATCACGACCTGAAGTTCCTCAATGGCGTCAATCGAGATAGGATTGCCACCACCGGGAAGTCCGGCGCTAAGGCCGAAGTTGTTATTGAAGTTCGCTCCGTCAACAGTGAAGTTGGAGGAACGTCCGTCCATACCGGCGAAGGTAGTACCATTACCACCGTAAGGAGAAAGCCTGGTGACATCGGTAATGCTTCTTGAGACAGTCGGCAAATTGGAGATCTGCTGGCTGTTGATGTTCGTGGCCGCACCAGTCTTCTCGACAGCGAGTTTGGAGGCGGGAGAAGCGATGACAACGGAAGACTCCAGCATCTCATTGTCAGCCTTAAGCTGTGCGTTGAGGTTGAAAGTCTCAGCGAGCTGGAGAGTCACGTCCGTGTACTCGATGGTCTGGTAGCCCAGGAAGGAGATCGTCACCTTGTAGGGACCACCGACACGCATACCGTTGATCGTGTAGTTACCGTCGATGTTGGCCACGGCGGCATACTGGGTGCCTGAAGGAGTGTGGACTGCTACCACAGCGGCTCCAGTCAAGGGCTCCCCGGTCTCATCCTTGATGTTTCCGGCGAGGCTGGAAGTCGTGACCTGAGCAAAGGCGGCGACTCCCGCAAAGATCGCCACCAAAGCGGCAAATCCTCTTTTAATTGATTGAACCATAATGGATTGAAGTAATATAAAAGTTGTTATATTTTTCCTCTTTTCTAAATAACCTGCGAAATTAATATAAATAATCGGGTTGCTAAAATTTATTTCATTCATACAGAGAATTATCTTATCTTTGCGGACGAAAACTTCCGGGGAAGGATTTGCACCGCTTGCAACCCCGGTCAAAAAAATGCTAAAGAATATGAACTATCTTTTCACTTCGGAGTCAGTCTCCGAGGGCCATCCTGATAAGGTGGCCGACCAGATTTCAGACGCTATTCTCGATGAGTTCCTCCGCCAGGACCCTGAGTCCAAGGTGGCTTGCGAGACTTTCTGCTCGACAGGACTTGTGATAGTTGGAGGTGAGGTCACCTCCGAGGCCTATGTCGATATTCAGGGAACCGTTAGGGACGTTATCAAGAATATAGGCTACACGAAGGCCGAGTACATGTTCGACAGTGGTTCCTGCGGAGTTCTCTCCCAGATCCACAGCCAGAGCCCGGACATTCACCGGGGTGTCTCGAGGGAAGATCCTGAGGACCAGGGAGCAGGAGACCAGGGCATGATGTTCGGCTACGCCTGCAAGGCGACGGAGGACTACATGCCTCTGGCGCTTTACCTCTCGCATCTGACACTCAAGGAGCTTGCGGACATCCGCCACAACGAGCTTCACCTTATGCCTTACCTGAGGCCGGACTCAAAGGCCCAGTTCACAATCGAGTTCGACTCTGCCGACAAGCCTGTCAGGATCCACACTATAGTTCTCTCAACCCAGCACGACGAGTTCGACTCGGATGAGGCTATGCGCTCAAAGATCGAGGCTGATGTGCGGAACATCCTGCTACCCAGGGTTATAGCGAAGCTTAAGCCTGAGACAGCAGCCCTTTTCAAAGGGGATTTCATCCTCCATGTGAATCCTACCGGCAAATTCGTTATCGGTGGTCCCGCCGGCGACACTGGTCTCACAGGCCGGAAGATAATCGTGGACACCTATGGAGGTCGAGCTCCACACGGCGGCGGAGCGTTCTCAGGCAAGGACCCGTCCAAGGTGGACCGCAGCGCCGCATACGCCGCGAGATATATTGCCAAGAATATGGTCGCTGCAGGCGTGGCCGACGAGATGGTGGTCCAAATCGCCTATGCGATCGGAGTGGCCAAACCTGTCAGCATTTATGTCAACACAAAAGGCACGGGAATAATCCCCGACGCCGAGATCGCTGACAAGATCGGGAATATCTTCGACCTCCGTCCCGCGGCGATTATCCGCAAGTTCGGATTGAAGAATCCCATCTATGGACCCACTGCCGCCTACGGCCATTTCGGCCGCGAGCCTTACACCAAAGTCCTGGAGCTCACGCGAGGCGGAAAGACCGTCAAAGAGGAAGTCCAGTTCTTCGGCTGGGAAAAACTGGACTCCGTCGATCTCATCCGTTCCGAGTTCGGACTCTAAGATATTGGCATTTCCCGCATAGCTACTGCTCAATCGTCATTCGGAAAGTACGCAGTCCTTCCACAATCTGGTCAGGCGAGGTTACCTTCTTGGCCATGATCCAATGCGTAGAGACAGCGCCCGAGTCAATGTCCTGGATAACAAATGTCCTCACCATTCTCGTCAACGAGCCGGCTGTCTTTGTACCTGAAGGATCGCTTCTAAATCGGGAAACTGACTCCGAAGGTCATGCTGATGTTGGACTTGTCAACAGGAATCATCTGTGGAGTCACCCTGAACGAGTAAGAGTCTATTCCCCAGAATATGTTGAATCCCGGAGCGTGGACATCGAACGCTCCTCCAAACGACCATCCGAAATTGTGTCTCGCGCCGCTCAGGTTCAGGCTCAGCCAAGAGAGAGGTGTCCAGCATCCGAAGAGACGAACCTCATTGTAGCCATAGAACTCGTACGGCTTATAGGTGTACAGGATCGCCGCTGAAAAGTCCTCATTGAAAGGCATTTTGTACTTCGCCCCGACATTGAGACTAATCGGAAGGAATTCGAAAGAATTCGCTTTTTTGTCCTGAATATTGAAATCGAATGAATCCCGGATGTCTTCAAGAGGCTGTAATTTCGAGTCGGAATCAATGTCCTCATTCGGATCGTACCGGTAATTGGCATCGGATTTCGCATAAACTTTGTCCAACCACTTGATTCCACCAGCATCAAGGGCTGAAGCGGTGATGGTAAAGTTCTCAGTCAGAGGATATTCCACTCCCAAGTCAAGGGCGAGACCAAGGCCGCCGAATCCGAGTTTGTACCGATTGAGCCCGAGACTGCCGATATTGATCCGAGTCTTGTCGTTCTCATAGTCGCTCCATGTGACAAGTCCCCCCGCAATCTCTATGTCGGCATGCACGTCTTGTACCCATCCCTTGTCGGACGCGTCAAGTGTGACATCTCTGCCGCGGAACCTTCCGTGTCCAAGCCCGATGAGAGGCTTTACCCTTATGCCGTACTTGAGCTTTCCCCACTGGCGGCTCTGCCCGTAGGCTAACTCCAGATAATTATCGACACCGGCATCTATTCCGGTCAGGTTAAAGAAATCCTTATTCGCGACGCCTTCCTTGAGAAGGCTGATGTAATCATAGGGAACACGAACCTGTCCGGCATATTTAAGCGTGACATCGACAGTGTGATACACATTCCCCCTTTTGAAACCGGTCGCGAAAACCCCGAAATCAAGGTTCATGTTGATTCTCACACCATTCGCAGGGATATTATCCATGACGGTTTTCGCAGGGATGTGCTTGTTCAACGCCGTAACAAGACGGTCTTCATAGGGATAGAATATGTCGGAGAGACCGATATTGCTTCTACTGGTAGCGCCGGCCAGACTCAGGATCCCAGTCCTGAAAGCGGTCGAATCGGTGAATGCCGGATTCTGGCGGTACGCGAGGTGATAGCCTTCGAGGAAATAACCGGACTGGAAATTTTGCGCGGAAAGTCCGGCGGAGAGCAACACAAGGGCGCAGGATATGATAATCTTTCTCATAGTCTAGTTCTTATCAATCAAACGTTCAACATCCTGCCTGATCCTGTTCAAATACGTGATGTATCTGACCAGTTTAGGATCCACCGTAACGCCCTCCGGAACCTCAAGGGCTATGTTCTTCAACCGGATGGCCTGCTTCTCATTCAACGGGGTGTTCGTCATCACTCCTCCACCGATGCTGAACTCAATACGGAGTCCGTCAAAGGGGACGATAGTGTCAGTGTTGAATCCGATCTCGACCCTGGAAGATGACGGGGCGTCAAGTGTTCCTGCCTTTATGTCGCTCTTCACCACGGGAGAATATTAACTGACCACATTCCCGTCCTTGTCAATAAACTCTATATGGAGGTTCAGATCCACGGGGATGGTGTTGACAGCATCCATCGTGATTCTCATCGGGCTGATGAAATCAAGGGCCATCGTCGTGTCAACCCCGAAGCCGTGGATGTCCTTATCCGCTGAGAATGAAGCGTCCTTTCCCAGTCGCAGTGGCATGATTGCCCGGTTGGTGACCTTGAAACCGTAGTCCACACCAGGACGTACCTTAGCCCAGACCTCATCCTGACTCACCTCAACACTGCCGAAGGTGACAGCCATGACAGATTCCTTGTTCTGGAGAACGTCGGTAAGCCCGTCAATCTTGTAGGACATGCTTCCCTCAGGGACATTCCTTCCAGTTCCGGAGAAGTAAAGGCTGGTGTTCATCTCCGCGGGGAAATGAATGGGAGTCTTGCCATAAAAGCTGCCGAGGGGGAACTCTCCCAACGCGTCGAACTCCTCGTTGTATATTCTCAGTATAGTGCTGTATTCCACACCGGCAGGATATCTGCTTTCCACCTGGAACTCACACTCAAGATCGTATGGTTCCAAATCAGCATAGGAGGTAAGAAGATTCAGTGTGATCGGGAAAGAGAACAGGTTCAGGACAACGGGGGTCTCACCCAAAATCACCTCCGCCTCGTCGAACTTGCCTTCAGGAATACTGACTGAAGCCTCACCGCCAAGATTCACATCTCCACTTAGTTCAGAGGTCACGTCTGCAGAGGAAAGCCGTATCGTTCCATCCAGCGATATGGTCCCCTCAAGATTCATCTCGCTCTCATCCGGGACCTGGATGCCGCTTTCCACAAACAGCTTGTCCACAGTGACAGGTATCTTCAGGCCGTCTTCAGAGGAAACAGTCAAGTCTTTCCCGAGTGTGAGGACGTGGTCGGAAGTGAGGGAGAACGGCCCCGAAGACTCAGAAGCGAAAGCCCAATCAGGAAGCGAGATCTCCGTACCCTTCAAGAGCGTGAACCCTTTCAAAGGAGCCAAGCTGAAGGAAATAACCCACTCCATCGGTTCAAGGTCAACTTCCCTGACGGCCGAAATCCTGTTTCCAAGACCTTTAGTCCCCAGAGTGAACCCCATCGGAATCTTTACAGGGATCTCCTTGGACTTCCATCCGGAAGGGAAATTGGCGGGAATTTCCACCTTGTCAATTTTCTGGGAGGGCTGGATGGCGACAGAGTCGATCAAGTACTCCACTTCCCTCTTGCTTGAGTCGATCAGGACGCACAGGTTCCCTCCCTCATCAAATTCGAAGAGATCGGTTTTCTTCAGCACTTGTTTTTGCACTTTCACAATCCCCCTGACAAGGGGACCGATGGAAACGGATTCCAAGGAGCCGATCGGAAGGGTCGCGCCGGGGGACCACAGTGACCCTGAGGTCCACTTCCTTGTTCAAATCATAATCCTTGTCAATGGTGCATGCTGAAATGGCCAGCATTACGAATACTGAAGCCCAAAAACGGTGTTTTTTCATTGAAGCTATAATCGTGAAGATGTTTTTTACCCATCCACAAATATAGCGGTTTTAAAGCAATTCGCCAATAAACATGGGGCGCTAGTACCCGAAGATATCCTCGAGGGTAAGGTGCTTTACAGGGCCGAGGGTTGAGATGAATTCGGTGTCGAAATCGCTCTCACGGCCAAGGAAGCCGTAGATATATTCACGACCTTTGACCCACTTCTCCTGGAAGGCCTTGACGTCAGCGAGCGTCATGTTCTGGACCGCCTCGAAAACGGCCTTGTCACGGCTCTCGGAAAGGCCGAGTTCCCTCAAGGACAAGTACTCGTTCAGCACTCCCATCCCAGTGACCCTTCTAGTACGGATCTGCGAGAGGATAGAGGCCTTGGCCACCTCGAAAGCATTCTCCGACTCCGGCATATTATTGATAATCTGGTCGAAAGCCAGGACGGCATCCTTCAGCTTATCGTTCTGGGAGGCGATGTAGGCATAGAAGTAATAATCGTCATCCGGATAAGACGGATTGATCAAGGAAGCCCTGGCGGAATATGCCAAACCCCTTGCCTCCCTCATCTCCTGGAAGACGATGGCGTTCATCCCGCTCCCGAAATAATTGTTGTACATCGTGACACCCGGATAGTTCGCCACATCGAACTTCTCTCCCCTGTCAGAATACTGGACATAGTAGAACTGGTTGGCGTCATAGGGAACCAGAAGTACCTCATTGCCAGTGACTTTACGATGGAGAGGATGCTCTTTGACAAGTGGCTCGGGATTAGCGGCGATCTTATGGTGATCCATGATTGTCTTCCTGGCGGCCACCTCTTCGGCAGGACCGTAGTAGAGTACAACATGTTTCTTGGAATACAGGTCCTTGACCAAAGCGAGCAACTCGTCGGAAGTTATGGAAAGGATCTGGTCGTCGGTGAGTGTCGATTTGGTGACGAACTCAGGACCATAATAGATGTAATCCTGGAGGGCGGCGAAACAAGCGCTTTGGCTGAGTTTGCTGTCAGCCCTGTCCTTCATGACATCAGCCTTAAGAGCGGACAGGATGGTGGTGTCAGGTACAGCGTTGAACACAAGGTCCTCGACGATGTCCATAGCGACACCAATGTTCTCCTCAAGTCCCCTTACCGTGGCGACTGTCCTGGTCGAAGCGGGGGCCAGCCCGTATGAACATGCGAGGGAATACATGTCTTTCTTGATCTGGGCGGCGCTCCTGGTCGGGGTACCGAGGTAGCTCAGATAATTAAGCGCCAGCGATAGACGGGGATCATTCTGGAGACCTTTATCGAATATCGCGGTGTAAGTGGTGATGTCGTTGATCTCGTTTTTCTTGTAGAGGAACTCAATTCCTCCGGAAAGCTCATCCCTGGCCATATCCTTGGTGAAATCAGGGAACACAGGCTCAATCGGAGCGACCTCGGAGTTCTGGATAGAGGTCAGGAAGTCGCTCTGCATGTGACGGTTGGTCTCGATTGGAGTTATGGCCGGAGCCGCGATCTTGTCGATATTCGGATCTTCTCCAATCTTTTTGTAAGCGAGCACATAGCTGTCAGCCCCAAGATATTCATTAGCCCAATCGGTGACCTGACGCTTGGTGACCTTCTCAAGACGCCTCATCTGGAGGGCATCATCCTTCCAATTATGTCCGCTGATGAAAGAATTGACAAAGGACATCGCCCTGCGCCCGTTGTTCTCCAACTGCGACATATTACGGAGCTTGATATTATTGATGGTGGACTTGATTATCTCCTCATCAAAGTCACCGGTACGGAGTCTTCCGACCTGCTCGAGCATGAGGTCACGGACTTCCTCAAGGGACTGACCCTCACGGGGATATCCTACCAGAAGGAACTCACCGTAATCCGGACGGGAATAGTTCATGGAGTAGAATCCGCCCACTTTCTGAGCCTGTACCAGGTCAAGGTCCGCAAGACCCGCGGCGCCGTTGTAAAGGACAGAGTTGACGATTCCTCCAACCTCACTCCTGAGAATATCCTTGTCGCCGGGAGTCCTCCAGCCGATCATGACAAACTCAGCGTCAAGGCCATAGACAGTCTTTTCGACAGGCTTGGTGATCTGAGGCTCGGGCTCGTATTGAAGGGTCTTGATGTCCGGATTGGGCTCCCACTCACCGAAATACTTCTCGATCGTGGCCACGAAGGTGTCGGGGTCGAAATCGCCGGAAACACAGATAGCCACATTATTGGGAACATAGAAATTGCTCCTGTGGTTCTCGATGTTGATGATCGAAGGATTCTTGAGGTGCTCCTGGGTGCCGATAGTGGTCTGGATTCCGTAAGGATGACGGGAAAACAGCACAGAATCAATGGCTTCCATTGCCTTGGAGTCATCCTCCGTCAAGCTCATGTTCTTCTCCTCATAGACCGCTTCCAACTCGGTGTGGAAGCCGCGGATCACGGGATGGATGAACCTGTCAGCCTGGATCCTGGCCCAATTATCGACCTGGTTGGAGGGGATATCCTCCTGATAGACGGTCATATCAGTGGATGTGAAGGCATTGGAGCCCGTCGATCCGATAATCGACATCAGTTTGTCATATTCATTTGGGATGGCAATCTTGGAGGCCTGATAGCTGATAGAGTCTATGACATGATACAAAGCCACCCTCTCCTGGGGATCGGTCTTGGTCCTATATTCCTCGAAAAGGCTTCTGATCTGCTCAAGCATAGGCTTCTCGGCCTCATAATCCGAGGTTCCGAAACTCTCGGTTCCCTTGAACATCAAGTGCTCAAGGTAATGGGACAAACCTGTGGTCTCATGCGGGTCGTCCTTGCTTCCGACTCGGACGGCGATGTAAGTCTGCAGGCGAGGAGTCTCTTTATTCACAGTCATATACACCTTGAGCCCATTGTCCAAGGTATAAATTTTCGTGTTCATCGGATCGCCTTTGACGGTCTCATACTTGTACTTCGCGCATGAACCGGTCAGGAGCAGCGCCGCGGCGAAAGCAGCCGCTAAAACAATCTTTCTCATCTGTTTTAGATTTGTATCGAATCACAAACATAATCATTTTTCAGCGCTTCACAAAAAAGTGGTATATTTGTAATTCATGCGGTTAAGAGATGGCGGCAAAGAAAGAACATAGAATAGAGATAAGGAACAAGAAGGCCTCATTCGACTATGAGTTCCTTGAGACTTATGAGGCGGGGATCGTGCTGGTCGGGACGGAGATCAAATCCATCCGGATGGGCAAGGTCTCCCTGGTGGACTCGTTCTGCTATTTTGTTGGGAACGAGCTCTTTGTCAAGGGAATGAATGTCGCCCAGTATTTTTGGGGATCATGGGGCCAGCATGAGCCGATGAGAGATCGCAAACTCCTGCTGACAAAGCGGGAGCTCCGCCACCTCCACCAAGCCGTCAAGGAGAAAGGTCTTACTATCGTGTCTGTGAAGCTGTTCATCAATGATGAGGGTTATGCCAAACTGGTCATAGCGCTCGCAAAGGGTAAGAAGTCTTTCGACAAGAGGGCCTCAATCAAGGAAAAGGATATCCGGCGGGAGATGGAGAGGGGCGATTAATATGGCAAGGAACCGTCAGAACAAGCTTCGGGAGGCGATTCCCATCCCTCCCCCGGCTCCGCTTCCGGATCCGGAAGTCATTGACGTGCAGTCCATTCTTGACGAATATCTCTCCGGCAATATCGACCTCATCGTCGTTCTCGGTCCCACCGCCTCCGGAAAAACGCGCTACGCCGTTCGCCTTGCTCACAGCTTCGCGCGTTTGTATCACCCCCCCTATCCCCCCGGCTTGTCACTTGATTCTACGGCATACACGGCCGGTGGAAGTGTCCCCTCCGCAACCGTGGCCACCCTCGGCCACGTAAGAGGGGGGACCGCCGACGAAGTCGGTGGTGGGGCCGAGCGAAGCGAGGCGTTGTCGGAGGGGACAGCTTCCACGGCCGTAGTTGCAGAGATTATTTCTGCGGACAGCAGACAGATATATCGCGACATGACGATCGGGACGGGGAAGGATCTGGAGGAGTACGGCGATGTGCCATATCACCTGATCGACATCGTGCCGGCGGGGACCAGATTTGACCTCTACCAGTGGCAGGAAGCCTTTGAGAAGGCTTACAAAGACATCAGGGAAAGAGGCCGGATCCCGATCCTGTGCGGAGGCACCGGTCTTTACATTGAGGCCGCGACTTGCGGATATTCCTTGCCCCAAGTTCCACCAAACGAGGAACTTCGGGCCGAATTGGAACAGTACTCTATCGAGGAACTGATAAAGAGACTCGCCGACCTCGGACCTCTTCCCCCTGAAGGAGTCCTCCAAAGCAAAAGGAGAGTGATCAGGGCGCTGGAAGTAGCTCTGTATGAGAAAGATCACCCGGTCCAGAAAAGCGGGTATCTCCCCAAAAAGCCATATTACATCGGCACCCTCGTTGACCGGGATGAAAGGAACGCCCGTATAGATTCCCGTCTTGACGCCAGGCTTCAAAACGGCCTTGTTGAAGAGGTAAAGGGCCTGCTGGACAGCGGCATACGAGCAGAAGACCTGATGTACTACGGTCTTGAGTACAAGTTCGTGACCCAGTATGTGCTGGGAATCCTGAGTTATGAGGAGATGAGGCTCCTTTTGGGAAATGCCATCCACCAGTTCGCCAAACGGCAGATGACCTGGTTCCGTGGCATGGAGAAAGACGGGGTAATAATCCATTGGACAAACGTTTAATCACTGAATATCATGAAAGTAGCGATCATCATGGGGTCCACAAGCGACCTCGAGGTCATGTCCGGAGCCTTCGGGATCCTGGATGATTTCGGAATTGAATATGAGAAAAGGGTCATCAGCGCCCACAGGACACCCGAACTGATGTTCGAATATACCAAAGCCCTGAAAGGCAGGGGCTTCGGAGTGGTGATCGCCGGCGCTGGAGGAGCCGCCCACCTGGCCGGAGTCGCCGCCGGACTCACAACCTTGCCCGTCATCGCCGTCCCAATGGCCACCAAGAACCTCGGAGGACTTGACTCCCTCCTCTCTATGGTCCAGATGCCCACAGGAATCCCCGTGGCCACCGTCGCCATCGGCGGAGCGAAGAACGCCGCGATCCTCGCGGCCGAGATCCTCGCTCTTGGCGACAAGGCCATCTCCGACAAACTGGACGCCTATAGGGAGGCACAGGCAGAGAAAATACGTAACACAACAATCTAAATGAATACCAAGTTGTTAGCGGTGTTGCTGGCGTTATTTCCGCTGGCGGCGCAAGCCCAGAGTGTAATCACCCTGCAACCTGCCGGGGAAGATGGCCGTTACACCATCGAGACATCCGTCAACGGAGTCGGAGTCCTCACCTACTACACTGAGGAGAACTGGTTCGTGAGCATGTCCACGACCACCTACTTGTTCCTATACGAGAACGGGTACATCGATGACGAGGATGTCAAAGGAATCACCACTTTGAAGCTTCCAGACGGATCCAGCTCGAAAGGAGCGGCTTTCGTGATCAGAAACCTAAAGGTCGGAGATCATATTCTCGTGACGGACATCCCCGCTTTCGTTGTCAGCAAGCAGACTGTTCCGCTGATCATCGGAAGCTCCGCTTTCGAGAGCCTCGGCGATGTCACCAGGGAGGGTGACAAGATAGTGATCGGTGATCTGGATGACATTGAATCAATAGCGGAAGTCGTTGATCCTGTGGACAGTCTCCGTATAGCCGCACAAGCCCATCTGGACGCTGAGGAATATGAAGAGGCGGTCTCATGCTTCTCTGCTCTCAAAGAGAAAGACGCTCTCAACATGCTGACCCAGTACCAGTACTCCTTGCTTCTGGGCATTCTTGAAAGGGATGAGGAGAACATTTCTGTCTCGAGGGACTGGCTTTCTTCCAATGAGGGTAAATCCCTGACGATGGATTATTGGATCCACAATGGTATGGGCGCTTCTTTCGCCCGGCTCGGGGACAACGCCAACGCAATCTCCAGCCTGGAGAAGGCAGTCGGCATATATTACAAGTTGTTCAACACCTCCGAGAAAGGCATCAAGTCAGGCAACTTCCACGACAACAACCTCGGCTCGACCCTCTACCGTCTCGGCAGGGTCTATGCCGCCGAAGGCAAAGTCAGGCTGACTGAGACTTACTGCTCCCTGGCCGCCAAATGTGGCTATCAGCCCGCCATCGACTTCTGCAACCAGTACAAAATCAAGTACTAAACGCCGGCTCAATGACACAAACAGTCCGCATTCTCAAAACGAGTGCGGACTTTTTGTTTTGAAATGACTGACAATCAACCATATAAGTTAGCAAGTTGCGAAAACATACGACTTTTAACCTAAATGTTTTCGCAGACGTATTAGTTAACTTATTAATAATAAATAATTTAGGGTCACTAAGCCGTCTTTGGCTTTGAAAAAATAACCGCGAATCATCAAAGCAACATTGCAAAATGATAATCACGAAGATTCAGGCGACCTCACTAAGAGTCGTTTTCAGAATTATCAGTACAGATTAATCTTTAAAAACAGCCGTTGAATACCGTGTAAGGGATCATTTTGTTTTTATCCGTTGAATTATTTGTTCAACGGATAATGTTTCCGAACTTTGAAGCCGTATAGAATAAACAAACTATGGAATACTTCTCTGATTTTGACAATCCCCAAACACAAGGAAGGGGCGTTACTCCTGTAAATGATTGCTCCCATGTATATTCAGACGGGACCAATGTCACAGCCATATTCACAGAAAAAGAAGACAAATACAGGATTTTGGATATGCTCGCCATAACCGCTCTGGAGACCGGCGTCAGGATCTTGGTCGCTGAAGTTATGACAACTCACTTTCATTCAATCGTGTCAGGTCGCGATCAGAACCGCGAGCGATTCAAGGACTCCACTAAAAGAAAATTGCTGAACTGGATCTCCCGGAAAGGACTTCAAACATGTGTGAAAGGAGAACTTCGGTTAAGCAATGATCCTATAAAGGATGAAGATGAGTTGAAAGGGAAGATAATGTATGTTTACCGCAACTCCCTCTGTGCTGGAATCATGCTTGTCCCATGGAAATATGAAGGCGGACCTGGTGACATCTATTTCATAGACCACGCCGAAGAATCGCTGAAAGGGAAACCTGTCAGCGGATTGTCGGTCAATAAAAGAAGGCAACTATTTCACACCTTAAAGGAACTGCCTTTTGGTTGGAGGTACGACGAGAAAGAACAACGTCTTCTTCCACACAGTTACATGGATTGGCAGAGGGTGGAACGGTTATTCAGGACATTGAGAGCATTCGTCGCGTTTATGGCCCAAAAGAAAGATCTTGAAGTCAAGTACGACATGGAGTGTGCGGCCGGTGCGATTGAGAAAGCAAGTGAGAAGGACCTGCGCAAAGAAGTTCGTCTTCTTTGCCGTCAAATGTATGGCTTTGACAGAGTCGCTAAGGCCAGCCTTGAGCAAAAGACCTTTTTAGCTAAAAGGCTCTGGTCTGGCAGACGCACTTATTCCATCTCGGTTCTGAGCCGGATCTGCCTGCTTCCAAAAGAATATTTGCAAGGACTGTTTGGGCGCTAATGGGAGATATACTCCTTGAGGGCGTCGATGTAATTGCGGAAGGCTTCGAGGCCGGTGGGGGTTATGGAGCAGGTTGTGCGGGGCATCTTGCCTTTGAAACCCTTCTCGACAGTGATGTAACCCGCCGCGGAAAGCTTGTCCAGCTGGACGCTGAGATTGCCGGCGGTGGCTCCGGTCTGCTGCTTAATGTACGTGAAATCAGCTGATTCCACGCCAGCAAGAAGGGAAATCACCGCCAGTCTCAACTCAGAATGAAGGATGGGATCCAGTTTCGGGAACATCTCTCTATTTATTCTGACGTTTGACGATAAAACCCGTAGCCGCAAGGACGATCCCGGCCAAAGTGAAGATGAACATCTGCTCCTCGTTAGCCCCTGTGATATAATAAATGGCCAAACTGCCGATGCCGGTGACGAATCCCGCGATCTTGATCGCCCAATTCTTCAAGGCGACACCGCTGATAGTCTCTGCAAGGCCGAAGAGAAGAACTATACTTGCTGTCAAGCCGGCTCCAACAGCAATCTTTCCAAGAGGACTATTCCCCAAAAAGGAATAAAGCACTGAAAAGGCTGCGACCGAACAGGCAAACACACCGAAAGAGGTCCATATTCCTGAAACTATCCGGCTGACGGCATTGGTCGCCATCGCCGTTTCCTCTTTGGAACGGATCATCCTGGCAAGAGGATATCCCACAAGAGGCATCGCAAACCAGATGTTATTCCAGTAAGCGTGGCCGGTTGACTTCCAAAGCGCATAGACAAGCAACGAGAAACAAGTCAGGAGAATTCCCCAAAGAATGAAGTATTTCCCTCCCCGGCGGATAATCTCCTTGCTGTTGTTATTCATTGTCTCGGTGATGAGAGCGAGGCTCTCACTAGCCGTCATTTCTTTGTTTTGTTCCATAATATCAATTGTTTACATTGTTCTCAGAGCCAAGTGAGGCTGCGCATACCACCTTAACTCTGTCGCAAATATAAACAAGTTTATGTTATAAACCAAATTTTATTTCATTTATTTTGATGACAAACGGTAGGTTCCCGAGACAAGTTCGGCAGTACCCTTGGCCTTGATGCCGCTGCCGCTGAAAGTCTCGCCTTCCACGGGCCACTTAAGGGTGGCGGAGCAGCCTTCGGGAACCGTGATATCCATCGACAAACGGCTCCCGGATCTCTTCCACCCCACATGAATGGGCCCATAGACGGTGTCGAGAGTATAATCGACACTGTCAAGACCCTCGGCAAGGAAAGGACTGATTATAGAATGTTTATAAGCCGGGTTCTCGGGATCTATCATAAGACCAGCGAGATAGCGGTAGAACCAAACCAGAGAGCCGCCGAACATGGGATGGTCATGGCTGTACTTCGCGTCAAACTGCTCCCACATTGTGGTGGCGCCTTCTTTTATCATCTTCCCGAAACTTGGGAAGTCATCTTTGCGAAGAATCTCCCAGGCGAGATCAGAAAGACCGCAATCCGCAAGGACCTCAAAGAACACCCGGCTCGCGATCAAGCCGGTCACAATATGGTTGCCACGCTCCCCTATCCTCTTTTTGAGATCTCCGATCACCCTCTCCCGCTCAGGCTCAGGAACACCTATGCGCAGAGCCATCACATCGCACTCGTCAGGGCCGTAGGTGCCTTCCTCAGGATCATAGAATTTAGCATGGAATGCCGCCGCGATCTTATCCGCAAGTGCCTTATACGCCTCAGCATCAGCAGTTTCTCCGAGCACATGGGCTATGCGTGAAGTATAATCGGCGCAAGTCCAAGTGACATAAGTGTGGACCATCTCCTGGGAGGGCGTTGTGAAAGGAGCCGCATGCTCACCAAGGTTCATCAGGAAACTGTCGTCACAGACTTCAGTCCTTATGGTTCCCTCAGGAGTGGCGAACGAGGCGAGGAAATCGGTCTCCATCTTTATCGCCTCATAGTGCTCCGCCAGGAGCTGACGGTCACCGTAAGCCAGGTAATACTCCCAAGGAATAATGGTCATCGCAGCCCCCCAACCGGGACCACCTGCGCATCCGGGCTCCCAAGGAGCGCTGTTGGGGACATAACCGCTGACAGTATCCTGCGCGTTTGAGATATCCTTGATCCACTTGTTGTAGAAAGAGCGGGCGTCGAAGTTATGCATCACCATGGCGCTGGTTATCTGCCCGTCACCGGTATAGGGCCCCCTCTCGCGGTGAGGGCAATCCGAAGTGATCCCGCAATGCAGATTGTTTTTCTGGGTACGAATCCAGATCTTCGAGATGGCATTTATCAGAGTGTCAGAAGTCTGGAAAGAGGAGTTCACAGGGACATCACTGCTAACCGCTTCAGCGACAACATCTTCCAATGTCATGTCACCTTCCCAATTCTCGACTATGGCGCTGTGGAAGACATACCAATCAAAGACAGGGGCGTAAGACTCACTCCCTTTGCCTGAGCAGACATATTCACTGACGCCGTTATAATTGTAGTCCTGACCGAACGCGCAGATATACTGGATCTTGAGGGTGTCCCCGGCAGCGCCCCGAATATTGCTGAGCCTCATGCGGCCGGATATCTCCTCAGGGAAAGTAATCTTGTATGTCCGGTCAGCGACCTTCTCTATCCCGACAGGCTTGAAAGTCTCGATGACCTTATCATGAGGGCCCATCTGGGCTCGGAGGGTGCCGTCAGGGGCATTCCTGCGGACAGCGGAAGCCCACCCGGCGTCATCAACATCCGGACTGCTCCATCCGGGAGTCTCAAAACGGGCATCATATACCTCACCACCGAAAACATCGTTGGAACGGATAGCGCTTTCCCTCACCTTCCAGGTCTCATCGGTACATATTGTCTCACGCGAGCCGTCTTTGTACCTTATCTCCAATTGAGCCTTGACCCGTGGGGAACCGTAACCCGCCGTCCAGATGTGGGCTGAATTGAAGAATCCGTTCCCAAGAACGCAACCGACGACATTCTCACCCTGGCGTATGCTGGAGGTGAGGTCATAACCAAGATAGAAAACGCTGTGAGCCCTGGAGTTGAGGATCAGAGGCAAACGTCTGCGATCCATGTCCCGGCGTGTCCCATAATCAGTCTGGTTGGGACTGAAGAGGTCGTCCCCGACCTTGGATCCATTAAAGTAAGGTTCGCAATAACCAAGGCCGGATATGAACAGATGAGCGTCCCGGACTTCCTTGTTGACCGTGAATGTCTTCCTGAGAAGCGGGGCCGGTGTTGAAGGCGACGCCGCCTGGACCACGCCAACCCTGCAATCATTTCCGATCAAATCGTAGATGGGATGGCCATCGCGCCAGTCCCGGGGATTCTCGATGTCCCAAGGGGCGCCGATCCACTCCGCCGTCCAATCCGAAGGATCGAGATAGCCGCTCATCCACTGGGCGACCGGGCTCCATCTCGAGACCTTATCCTTTGAATCCCAAACCCTTACACGCCACCAATAGCGTGTGGCTGACTTGAGAGGATCCCCAGCGTAATTCACGAAAGGAGACGACGGTCC
>Ga0256404_1003851_pt1 | contig 29566 bp, 20 predicted proteins | sample RumenRJG_01DNA_FD_185990 | JGI IMG/M metagenome (GOLD analysis project Ga0256404, IMG submission 185990) | Bovine rumen microbial communities from Lethbridge, Alberta, Canada - RJG_01 | ecosystem: Host-associated > Mammals > Digestive system > Stomach > Rumen | place: Canada: Alberta | collected...
GGCACTCTACAAGCTTGTCTCCGACATGGCTCCAAAGGAGAACTTCTTCGATGAACTCTTTGCTGAGAATGGCTAAGAAAAAGTCATTCAGGATTTGGCATGCCTAAATAAGAGACTGAGTAGTTACCTGGATAAAAACTACGCCTTTTTGAGTGTCCGCCACCCCAGCGCCAACAGCAGGGCCACCAGCGTGACGGCCTCCGACACGGGGACGGCGAGCCACAGACCCGCATTGCCTGTCAGCGGCGGAAGCAGCAGAAAGGCCGGCACAAGCAGGATGCAGCTGCGCAGGAGCATGAAGAACGTGGCGGCACGCGACCGCTCCACGCTCTGCAGATAGCCCACCAGCACCACGTTCATTGTGAAGGACACGTAGCTGAGCGAGAACAGCGGCAGTCCGCTTTCGCAGATGGCCCAGGCGACAGTGCCGGGCTTCAGGAAAAGCGACACCAGCGGCCCGGCGACGAACATGCCGCTGAGCGTCATCAGCAGACCAAGACCGAAAGCCAGCGACAGCGACAGCCGGAAAGTCTTGCGGATGCGCCCGATGTCGCCGCTGCCATAGTTGTAGCTGATGATGGGCAGTGACGACTGGGCGATGGCGTTGCCAAACATGAACACTAACGGAAAGAGATAGCAGCACACACTGTAGGCCGCCACACCGTCCTCATGCAGGCGGGGCGTGAAGGTGTAGTTGCCCGTGAGGATCATCACCGACATGGCAATCTCGCCGATGAACGAGGGCAGGCCGACCTTCATCATGTAGCCAGCATTGCGCGCGGTGAGGATGAGGCTCTTGCGCGTGAACTTCGGGCGGTAGAAATGGAGCCGCCTGCTTCTGAAGCAGAGGTAGTAGACAATCATCAGCGCACCGGCGGCCTGTGCCAGCGACGTGGCCACGGCTGCCCCGCGGATGCCCCATTCGAGGGGGAAGACGAAGAGCCAGTCGAGGAAGATGTTCAGGAGCGAGGCAACGATGTTGGCGGCCATGGCGAACTTCGGCGCACCGTCGAGACGGATGACGAACATGCCGATGAAAAGAATCTGGGTGAGCACCAGTACGGGCGCCACCGCCACGAGATAGTCGCAGGCAAAGGGAATGATGCGTCCCTCGCCGCCGAAGAGCCGCGCGGTCTGCTCAGGGAAGAAGCCCACTAAGAGTGCCGCCACCAGCATCAAGGCCGTGGAGATGGTGAAGGCCTGGGTGACATTGATGTTGGCGGCCTTGTAATTGCCGTGGGCCAGGTGGATGGCCACGACCACCGACACGCCACTGCCGAAGAGCAGAGCCGTGCCCGTGCCAATCATGAAGATGGGCGCCGCCACGTTGACGGCAGCCAGTGCGTCACTGCCCACGCCCTGACCGACGAAGATGCCGTCGGCAATGTTGAGCATGGCTCCGAAGAGCAGACCAAGGAGTGTGGGAAAGAAAAGGCGGAGGAAAAGCTTAGGGATATTCTCCTTCGCAAAGTCGATACTGTCTCTATGCTGTTTCATATACACCTTATTATATTTATATCTCCTTCTCCATGATATAGTCATTCATAAAATAGCCGTTGCCAATGTCGTAGTCACCCTGCCTGGTGACCCTCAGGCCGAGATGCTCGTAAAACGTCTTGGCCTTGTTGTAACGGTTGACGTGCAGGAAGAGGCGGCAGGACCCGGGATGCAGCCGCTTGACGAGGCTGACGGCCGCATCGAAGAGCGTACGGCCCAGGTGGCGGCCCTGGAACCGCGGCAGCACATAGATTTTCTGCAGCTCGTACAGGTCGGTGTCGATGGGCTGCACCGACACATACCCGGCCGGCTCGCCGTCGACTGACAGCAGCTGGTAGACGTGGCCCTCGACGGTCATCTGCCTGAGCAGGCTCGCCTCGGAATACATCATGTCCATCATGTAGTCACACTGCTCGGGCGTGATGATGTGCCTATAAGTCTCTGGGAACACCTGCTCCGCCATGTGGCGGATAAGCGGAATGTCCTTTGTGGTTGCCATTCTGATTGTGTTCATCTTTTTGAATATTATTTTCGCTTTCCGTGTAACATAATCCATGCAACGAAAGAAGTGGCGCTGGACAGTCGGGGCGTTGTACCCCGTCTTATCCAGTGCCACTTCCTTATGGCGCCCTCCGATGGTAGAGCTAGTGCAAAGTTAGGACTTTTCTCCCAACCATGCAACATTTACGTGAATTTTATTGCCGTCTCAGCGCATTCCGACTGTTCATTCCTTTACCGCAAATGCACAGAAGACGAGGTAGCAGACGCAGAGCAGCGTGACAAATGACCTCTACATTATAGATACGATATTATAACTACGGGCCGGTCTTTGACTATTGAAGCCGGCACCGTAGCCTAAAATACTAATGTGTCGTTTCACCTTTATATATCGCAATACGCGCCAATGACTCAAGCGCTGCGCCCTGAGTAAGGAGACTATAATAACGCTTAGGACTGCCACCAGTCCAGTCTTCATAAAAGAACCCATCACTGGTGCGAGCTGAAGTTATTGCATTATTCATAAAGTGGATATAAGTATCAACATAATTGGCAGCTGTTGAATTATATGGTACGAGTTCAATATAAGCATCGAACAGTTTTGTGTTAAACCAGGGATCACTATCTGGATAAGCCAAAGCCATATTACCACGTGGCCTGACAAAATAGTTGTAAGCGCCTTCCGCCGTTTTAATAGCCTGTGATAAATAGTTTTGGTCTCCGGTAATCCTGTATAGTTGAATACCATTGGAAATCATCACACCAGAATTGTAAGTCCATTTAGTTTTATTAATCGTCTTATCAACCTGCATGTCATTCCAATATGTATTGTCTTCAGTATCTCTGAGATTATTATATAACCAAGTATATAACCGCTTCGCAAAGGCCAACACATTTGCCTTTTCATCCGATGGGCATACCTGATAATATTTCAGGAGGAAATTGCAAGCAAACCCATTGGCACACGCAGGCTTGTTGGAATCGGTATTACCAGCTATGTTTTTCTGTGCTTCGTTCCACCAAAGTGCATTGCCATTAATCTCGTCTTCGCCACTTTTAAGGAATGCTACTATCTGTCGGCAATGGTCAAGGAACTTACTATCCTTCAATTGATCGTAAGCTCGCAACATCTCAAGGCCAACAATTGAATTGTCATCATAGAAGCGGGTACCTGTTCCACTTGTCCCATTCGTTGAAGAGGAGTAACCACCTACATTTTGGACACCACTAACACTGTAATAACGTTCAAATCCTTCCATCTTGTCGGCATAGTTCACATTATACCCCAACTGGTTTAACAACGAGACACCCGACATGAGACTAACATAATTCCAAAGATATGAATGCTCTGGATCACCACTTTGAATTGGATAATTCTCAAGGAAGAGTCCTTTGTATGTACCTGACTTTATGAGATACCTTTCAGAAATGAGGTCATACAGTTGCTTCGCCTGATTCTTATACACAATTTTCTCGGCGGGAATAGTATCTTGCTTCATTGTAGGGGGAATATACTTCTCCACTTCAATGCCCCCACACGAAAAAAACGTCATCGCAAACGTCGCAAATAAAATAGCTTTCTTATTCATAATTGATGAAATGTCATTTGATTGATGTTGTATTTGTAAAAGTATGAATCATGAGATCGTTATGATTGGTCTCAATCGTAATCGTGGCGTGGGTCATATCAAGACTACCCTTCATTTTCCACAAGTGGTCCCATTGTGACCATCCGAATTCATGAAGCGCATAGAACGAATCCGGTTCTCCACCAACAGGCCTCTCAGCACTTACATCATCAGCGCGGCCCCAACAGGTATCAGCACCATTAACTTTAGCTATGAAATAATAACGCTCCTCTACCCAGGAAAGCCAACTTGGCGGATTCGTTTCCGGACGCGACTGCTGAATAAATCTGATATCGCCGTCTCCACTAAAATTACCATTACCCTTATATTGCAACACAGCTATGTTATCGAATGTAGCACCCCAAATACACCGCACACTGCTTCCAATGTTGTCAATAATCATTGACATAGTGTTAAAGTCAACAGTAATTCTACTTATATCATTCTTACCATCAACTGTCGTTGTACCAGGGCCTTCCTTTAACTTACCATTATTTTGCTGGTCAATATAGTAGGTAAAAGCATCCGGGGATGTTGAAGACCTAAATTCAATATTGCCAGCTGTAAGTTTAGTATATATCCTAAACACCCCATCGCTCACTTTGCGAAATTGCTGACCGCCTTGGCCTCCATTCTCCGTAGCTGAACCATACAGAAATAACGCTGAGGGCAGATTATCAATACCTTCACCCCTTGTTACCTCGATAGTTGAGCTTGACGCGCAACGTTGCACATCTCCACCTCTGGAAGCTACTACCGTCCAAATGAGTGTACCCGTTTGTTCTGGCTTAATACCTGCATTACGTGCTATTATGTTGATTTGGCTCTGAGTTAAGGTCAATTGTGGCTCTGCACCAAGATCACTAGGCAACGTAGCTGTAGGATTGCTGAAATCACCTCCTTGCTTATCAAACAAAACGGAATACTGTACGATACCACCATCCGATGCTTTGCCTCCTGACCATGAAAGAACAACAGGAACAGTTGACGTAACATCAAGAGTTACGCTCTTTGGTCCAGACAATTCAGTCGGGACAGTAAACCCAGGGTTAAAGTCATAGTCGTCCTTGCAGGATGTCAAGGTCAACACAACTATACTTATAAATAATAATATTTTTTTCATAGCTACTTATTTTAATACTGCAATGATTACTTTACCAGTTCGGATTTTGGTCAAGGTTTTTATTGAGATCACGGTCATACTGAGGTATTGGCCACAGATAATGCTTATTGGCATCAAATTGACGCTTTTCAACCCTGATATAGCCATTATCCGTTCCAACTGTCTCACCGGTCTTAAAGCCATGTGCCCACCCGTTCAAAACTTTGTCTGCTATTTTCCATCTGATGATATCCTCACGACGCAAGCCTTCCATAGCAAGCTCACAACGGCGCTCGTTACGAATCACCTCTCTGAGTTCATCCTTGGTCTTGGAGGACGGGAAGTCAAGAGCTCCATTTTCAGTAAATCCAGCGCGAACACGGATTGGTTTGATCGTGTTATTCCATACCGTCGCATCAAAGGTTCCTAATTCCATATTTGCCTCAGCATTCATCAGCAGTATGTCTGCATAGCGTATTAAAATTGGATTTAGACCACTCTGTAGTGTCGCACGATAGGTCCTATCCCACCATTTCTTTAAATAATATCCAGTTGCAGTACAGTCAGAAGAAACATTGTATCCATCCTGCCCCTCACCTTTTTGGCAGTTTATAACTTTTTTCGTGCCATCAGCTAAGGTATAAAAGTTGCCGGTATACATTATAGTAGCAGCCAAACGAGGATCTCGATTTACATAAGGATTATTCTCATCGTAACCTGAGGACTGGTCTGAAATCGACTTTCCATTGAGCATGATATAGCTGTCAACAAGCGACTGCAATGGCGATAGCTGACTATAGCCACCCATTGATGGTGGCAAGAATGAATACATTATATTTGACTCTCTGCTTACCAAACGATACTGGGCATCAAGAATTACCTCGCTATTTCCTTCATTAGCCACTTCAAAAAGTCCCGAATAGCTTGGGAAAAGTTTGAAGCCTCCTTGTTTTATGATGGTGTCGGTAATTTCCTTTACTCGCTGCCAATTACTATCAAAAAGATACACCTTGGCCTTTAGAGCCATTGCCGCCCACTTAGTTATTCTTCCCTTATCATCCGGACCATAAGACGAAGGCAAGTCGTCTTCATTAATAATCTCATCCAGATCAGCAAGAACATGATTTACAACCTGTTCTTTTGGCGTACGACTAATCTGTTGACTTTCCTTAACAGACAACACATTGGTAAAGTAGGGGACTGCTCCAAATTTGGTATATAGCTGGTAATAATGATAAGCCCTTATAAACTTCGCCTCACCAATATAACGCTTCCTCAAACTGGGATTAAGATGTTGCAACTTGTCTATATTATTCAGCACCTCGTTACACGCACGAATACCTGCGTATTTGGTATCCCAGACAGACTTAACATAGTTGTCAGCAGTAGAATAAGACCCGTTACCTATACTCTGTGTATAAGCTGACGGCTGTTTTGTATAAGCATTGTCTGTCATACAATCACTCCAAAGCTGTTCATCCATTGTTGCCAGATTGATATAGCAAGTATTAAGGGCCTTAAGAGCCGAAAGAGAATCTTTAGACCAGAAAGTCAAATCGGTTTCTCTATCATATGGAGCTGTATCAAGACCAATACAGGAAGATATTAGTGGTACGAAGCTCACAGTCATTAATATTTTTATGTACTTTTTCATAATTCGTCTGTTTAGAATTTAACATTAAGACCAAATGAATAAACCTTAGCAACAGGGTAAGCACGTCCACTGCCGTCTGCGTTATATTCAGGATCCCATCCGCCTTTCATCTTGTCAAATGTCAAAAGATTTTGACCACTTAAATAGACTCTAAGTCCGTGTATGCCTATCTTACTTATCAGCGCTTTAGGGAAATCATATCCAAATTGAATATTCTTAAGTCTTAAGTACTTTGCATCCATAATCCAGAAATCAGATTTAGCTGCATTATTTGCGGATTCAGACCCCATCGTCAAACGTGGATATGTAGCATCTGTGTTAGTTGGTGTCCAACGGTCTATATGAAAGTCAAGCACGGGACCCTCATTATTGTTATGGAAAGCCTCAACCGACTCACCACGCATCCATCTGCTTCTCTTGCCTACTCCTTGCCACATCATAGTCATAAAGAAGCCCTTTACTTCGACAGAATAATTAAAACCGAAAGTATATCTTGGGAAATCATTGCCAACAACAAAGCGGTCGTCATCAGCCTTAATCACGCCATCTCCATTCTTATCTAGATACCGTATGTCTCCTGGTTTAGGAGTAATACCATCAAGATGAGGTCCTGCTTTGCACTCTGCCTCATTTTGGAAGAATCCATTAGAACGGTAAGCGTAATAAGAATTTAAGGGATAACCTTCCTTTATTATCGTGTTGACATCACCTCCCCTGATAATTTCTGCCCCATTCACATCTGTTACTTTATTGTATGAATCAGATACATTTCCAGCAAAATGATGCTGTACTATGCCGGTCTTTAAGTCATAGTTTATCTGGAGTTCCCATCCTCTTGTCTGCACCTTACCTGCATTCTGGATTGGAGCTCCATTACCATACAGTCCCGGTACAGGAAGATTAACCAATATATTCTTAGTATGATTGCTAAAAGCATCAAATGTCACGCGCAAATTATTGTCGAGCAAACCAAAATCCAGGCCTATATCGGCCATGCTTGTGCTCTCCCACTTAATATCCGGATTGGCTGATGAGAAAGATGCCGTAGGAACGAGCTTGTCACCAAAGCTTATTCCTTGTGTAGTCCGTACAGTTTGCATATACTGATATGTACCTATACGGTTGTTACCTACAGTTCCATAAGATCCCCTAACTTTCATGAATGGAACCCATTCTTTTAATGGCTTCCAGAATTTTTCTTCTGAGATACGCCAACCAGCAGACACTGACGGGAATATACCTGAACGATTGCCTTTGGCGAAATAGGAAGACACGTCATCCCTTATATTGAATTCCAACATATAGCGTTCGTCATAATTATATGTAAGCCTTGCGAATCCAGAATACATAGACCATGAATTTTTGTATCCGCTGTTACTGACATCATCACCGGAAAGGTTTCCAACAAAAACATCATATTTGTTGTCATCAGTTATGCGAGCTGTTTGGAACTCTTTCTCCTTAAAGCCCTCATAAGAATAGCCAAGCAGAACACCAAAAGTGTGTTTGCCAAACTTTTTGTCATATGTTGCAAGCAGATTTGTCGTAAGATACCTCGACTGATAGTTCTCATCAGTTAAGCTGTTCTGAGAGTCGCCCGTTCCTTCAAAAGCATTGCGCTTCTGGTGCATATTGTTATTCCACATACGTATGCCGACACTACCAGTAAGCTTCAAGCCATCAATTATCTTATATTCTCCTTTAATTGTACCAAGCAATTCATCATTTTGGTTCTTGCGATACCCACCCTGTTCAAGGCGTTGCAGTGAGTTAGAATTGCTTCCGCTTGGATAGGTGTAACTTCCATCCTCATTTTTTATATTATATATTGGAGGCATTCGATTAGCCTGCTCAATAATCCATTCAGTCCAATAAGCATGTTCTTTGATATTATTTCGTGCAAATTGGGTCGTAATATTCACCTTAAAACGGTTTGATATCTGATGGCTGACATTCAAGCGCGCATTATACCGCTGGTAACCGTAATCAGGTCCCTTGAACATACTATTTTGATCCTCATAGCCAAAGGATGCAAGATAGGTTAAAGACTTACTGCCTCCTGTCACAGACAGATTATGGCTGCTCATAGGACTATAATCATGGTACAGTTCTTTTATCCATTTCACATTTGGCCCTACTTCTCTAAAACTTCTTATTTGATCAGGAGTAAACTTAACAGACCGGCCAGAATTGACTGCTGCCTCATTATAAAGTTCTGCGTATATCCACGAATCAACTACCTTGGGCAGAGAGGTCGGTGCTTGAACACCATAGTTAAAATCATAATTCACTTCAGTGCGTCCATCTTTTCCAAATTTTGTAGTGACAAGAATAACGCCATTAGATGCCCGGGAACCATAAATTGCAGTTGAAGAAGCATCCTTCAAAATAGATATCTGATCAATATCAGATGGATTCAAATTAGCCAACGAGCCTTCTATGCCATCAATAATTACCAGAGGATTATTATCATTCATAGTGTTAAGTCCACGGACGTTGAGTGATGGCACACTACCTGGCGTAGAACTGCCTTCCTGGATAATAAGTCCAGGACTAGTTCCTTGCAGTCCCTCTATGGCATTGGCAATGGGTCGTCCTTCAAGTTCTTTTGAAGAGACTGAGGCCACAGCGCCCGTCAAATTCACTTTCTTCTGGCTTCCATAACCTACAACCACCACATCATTAAGCAGAAGGTCTTCTGTCTGCATAGTCACATCAATCTGTTTCCGGCCATTAACATTAACCGTCTGCTTCTTATAGCCAAGATATGAGAATGTCAATTGGCCGTCACTTGGTACACTTATCCTGTATTGCCCATTAAGGTCAGTAACAACACCTGTTGAATTGTTCCCTTGTACAGTAACACCAATAAGCGGCTCGTCTCCACCATAGACAGTGCCACTTACTGTTACTTGTTTAGGCTGTTGAGCATAAGACATGTTAATAAAAGGATACAGACAACATAGAATAACCAGTGTCAATAATCGGTTCCAGGCTCCCTTTATATCATGATAAAGTGAGCCAGTACCCCCTGTTTGATTAAATTTAAACTCCATAATAAAAATTAGTTTCTAGTATTGTAATTGATTCTAATATTGATCAGTTTCCTACCTTACTTTACCCTGACCTTAACCGACTCGAAGCCTGCATGACAGGCACTTTTCATTCCTTTACCGCAAAAGCACAGAAGACGAGGTAGCAGACGCAGAGCAGCGTGACAAGGATGCCGCCGGCTATGCCGACCTTATCCATGGCGAAGCCCATGAAAGGCGTCACAAGGCCTCCGCCCGCAATGGCCGTTATCATCAGGCCTGACATACGGTTGGCGTCATCGGGCCGGTACCTCAGCGCTATCGAATAGATGATGGAGAACACCGAGGAGGCGAAGAAGCCGACACACCCGATGCAGACGAGGCTGACAACCGGATGCACGCAGAACAGCAGCACAAGAAGCGACAGCAGGCAAGCCACCATATTATACCTGAAATAGCGCCGCTCACTGATATGCGACAACAGCAGCACGCCCACGAACGCGCCGACGGTGCGGCACAGGAAATAGACCTGCGGCGCCCACTTGGCCAGTGTCTCTGCCCAGTCATAGCGCTGCACCATCAGCTTTGAGCTTATATAATTGGTCGACACATCAACGCCCACAATGAAGAATATGCCAAAGAAAAGCAACAGCACCTTGGCATCTCTCAGGAGGCCGAAAGTGTCGGTCATGCTGATGCCCTCTTCCGCGTTTCTTGTTCCGGCTATGGGCGTGACGCCTATCCATAAGGCCGAGACGATGGTGACCACGCCCATGATGGGGAAGCAATAGTACCAGTGGGCCTCACCGAACATGCCTATGGCCAGCAGTATGAACTCAGGCCCCATCAGGGAGGACAGGGCCTTGATTACCTGTCCGGCGGTAAGGGCTGACGTGACATAGCGGCCGTTGACGACATCTGTCAGCAGCGGGTTGAGCGACACCTGCAGTATGGCGTTGCCTATGCCGAGCATCATGAAAGCCGCCACGCAGGTCAGACTGGTGTAGTCCACCAGTGGCAGCAGCATGCCGATGACGGTGACGGCCATGCTGATTAGCACCGTCCGCTTGCGCCCCCACCTGTTCATCAGGTTACCGATGGGGATGCCAAGGAACAGGAACCACACAAAGACCATGGAGGGTATGAAGCCGGTCATGGTCGACGACCAGTCAAAGGTGCGCTGCACATAGTCTGACGCGATGCCGACAATGTCGCAGAAGCCCATGATGAAGAACCCCGACAGGACGGGCAATACTTTTAGAATATGATTTGACTTCATCTTCTGCCTCTTATTTGGTTAATGTTACATTAGGCGCTGACGAGGCGTCAATCACGAGATGTCCACCCTCGCACACGCTCTTGAACGGCAGGCGGAGACCCTGCATGAGCTTGCCGTCAAGCTCCACGCTGCTCACATAGATGTCGTCGTATGACTGCCTCCGCGTGTCTATGACAAACTCCTTGCCCTTGCAGTAGTTGCCGTTGAGCCTGATGGTCACCTTGTCAAACAGCGGCACACCGACGCTGAATGCCGGATTGGGTTCGGTCAGTCCCTTGACATCGAACAGACCCAGGGCCGACATCACATACCATGCACCCAACTGTCCCTGGTCTTCGTCCTGGCCGTAGCCATAGCCGTGCACCTCTTCGGTGCCATAGAACTCATTCAGGATGGCATGCACCCATTTCTGCGACAGCCAGGGCTTGCCGGAGAAGTTAAACAGCCATGAGATATGAAGGTTCGGCTGGTTGCCGTGATTATAGAGCGCATGCAGGCCCGCAAAGGCGTCAATGGTGGTGCCGCCGCCAAACACCGCCTTCTCAGAGGCAATGAATATGCTGTCCAGGCGGGTGTTGAACTCGTCCGGCCCCATTTTCCTCACCAGCTGCTCGATGTGATGGGGCACATAGAAGGTATACTGCACTGCGTTGCCCTCCTGGAAGCCCTTCCACGGGGCGAGCGGGTCAAAGTTGCTGATGAAATGCCCCTTCGTGTCCTTGGGTCGGATGAGTCCGACTGACGGGTCGTAGAGATTTTCCCAGCCGTGCGAGAGCCTCTCCAGCCGTCTGTAGTCGGCCTTCCGGCCCAGCGACCTGGCAAATTGTGCCACGGCATAGCTGCTGAAGCTGTACTCCATGGTGTGGGAGGCGCCAAAGCCTGAGCCCTCATCGCTGGTACCCATGGCGAACTTCTCCTCGAAGGGCGAATAGCCGCGGGTGACGAACTGGCGGACATCCATTTTCCCCGCCCCCTCTTTGCGGCCTTTCCATTCCAACTCGTTTTTCCGCGCGGCCTCATAGCCGAGGTTCGCGTCGAAGTCGCGTATGCCGCAGTTATAGGCCGAGGCGATGGCCAGCCCCGTAAAGTTGGTCCCCACACCCGACACATAACGGCTGCAGGCTATGCCGTCGCCCAGCCATCCGGCATCCTTGTAGACCAGCAGCTGGCTCTTCACCCAGTCACTGTAATATTCCGGATAGGCCAGTGCCCACAGCTGGGTGAGGTTCCAGAAGCCGCCCCATATGGCGTCGGTATTGTAGTGGTGGTACAGCGGCTTGCCGTCGGCGCCACAGGGTATCTGTCCCACAGTGCCGTCGTTCTTGGGATAGGCGCCGCTGACATCGCTGGCCAGTCCACGCCCCAGCAGGGCATGGTACAGGCCGGTGTAGAACTTCACCTTGTCCTCATACCGTCCGCCCTCCACGGTAATCCGCCCGAGGCAGTCCTCCCAAATTGCCTCTGCCTGCCGCCTGGCACCGTCAAACGTGAGGGCGCCGGCCTCGGCCAGCAGGTTCTCCCGTGCATGCTCGACAGAGGTGTAGGACAGGCCCACCTTTATCTCCACGGGCTCGCCCTCGGATGTGGAGAATGTCATATAGGCCCCGCAGCCTCTACCGGTCGCGGTCTCGGCTCCGCCACTCACCTTGCCGTCAAGGAAGGTGCCGACGGATGATGGGGCCTTGCTGACCTTGGCATAGAAGTACATCTTCACGTCAGCCCCTTTCTGATAGATATTCACATAGACCGGCAGCGTGGCGACGTAGCCCTCCACCGTGCCGTCCTTGGAGCAGCGCACAAAAGCGTCCTTCACTTCTCCGCTCTCGCCCTGCTTATGCCCGATGTCGAAGATGACATGGGCCTGCCCGGTCTTCGGGAAGGTGTAGCGGTGGAAGGCCACATGCTTCGTAGCCGTCAGCTCACACTTCACGCCATAGTCCTTCAGCATCACCGAATAGTACCCGGGGCGCGCCGTCTCGTCACGCTTGTCAAAGCGCGAGCGGTAGCCTCCGTCGGGATTGTCCAGTTCGCCAGGCGTGGTCTGCAGCCGGCCGACGGTGGGCGCGAGTACCACACCGCCAATCTGGAACTCATGGAAATTGGCGAAGCCCTCTATGGACCGGTGACGGCAGTCGTAGCCCACGGCCTGCCACCCGCTCGCGTTGCCGAGATGTCCGTCGGTGGACGAAGCCGGCTTGGCCATGCCGAAAGGCACTGCCGCAGGGGTGTAGAAGAACCACCGGCAGTGGGCTGTCCCGATATTGGGATTTACATAATCTGAGAGGTGCGTCGTCTGGGCACCGGCTCCAAGCGGGCAGATTGCCAGGATGGCGAAAGACAGCAGCGCCTTTCCAACCTTATTTGCACAGTCTGTCATATGTATTCTTTTGTTGATGTTGATGTTCATTTTCATTGTCCAATCCCCCAGTTATAGTTTGGCTTGTCACCCATCTCTATGTCGAGGCTGCCACCCCTGAGCAGCTCAGCGGCGGGGAAGCTGAAAGTGTTGAGCTCGCGGCCGTTGACGGTGACCTTCACCACCGAGCCCTTGGGGTCGGAGTCCACCAGGTCGAGATGTAAGGTGAAAGTGCACTTGCCCGGCTTTTTCTCTACCGTTAAGAGGATGTTGTCCTCGTGGGTACGCCATCCTGACATACCCCAGGTGCCTATTGACCAATAGTCCCTAGCATGACAGGCGGGGGCGGACAGACCCAGAATAAGCATTGACAGAATTAGTTTTTTCATACAGGACAATAGTCTTTAACTGTTGATTTTGTTGATGGCGTAATAATAGGCGCCAAGGTTCACTGCCTTGCTGGCACCGAGCCGTGAGATGGCCACGCCAATCTTTTTGTCCTTGTGGTAGCTGACGCGACGGTCAGTGCCGGGCACCAGCACCTGCTCCCCGCCGTCGGCGAGGAAACGCTCCCTGTCTCCGTCATCCTCAAGATTGTACGCTGCCGACTGCAAGCTGGGGAACGACTGGCCTGCGAATGTGCCGAGCGGCTGGCCCAGCTCCTGCACCAGCGCGCGGAGGAAATACTTGTGGGCACCCGCCAGTCCGCCTCCGATGACGACCAGTCCGTCCACAATGTCCAGGGCATTGGCGATGGCGGCTCCTGCGGTGTGTCCGAGTTCCTCAAAACTGTCGGCGGCAGCCTTGGGGTTGCCCGGTCTGGTGCCCTCGGCAATGTCGAAGATGTCCTTCGGCGTAAGCTGCGCCGCGTCCTCGCCGGAGCGCTCCGCGTAGACTCTCTTTACGGCGCGTATGCTCACGCCCTCCTCGGCTATCATGCCGTTGTACCTGGCATTGCGCATCAGCCACACGTCGCCGCCGCAGCCATTGTCGCCCAGCAGCAGACGGCCGTCAAGCACGACACCCGAGCCGAAGCCCGTACCCAGCGTCACGCCCAACAGATTATGGTAGCGCCGGCTGCTGCCCGACTGCTCCAGCTCTGCGTTCATCTGGGGCAGCATGCCGCCCATGGCCTCGCCATAGGCAAACAGGTTGCCGTCATTATTGATGAACACGGGCATGCAGAATTTGTCCTCCAAGAACGGGCCGAGCGCAATGCCTCCACGAAACGACGGGAAGTTGGGCAAGTCGCCGATGACACCGTTCACATAGTCGGCCGGACCGGGAAAGGCGAAGCTGATGGCCACTGCCGGTTCAGGCAGCATGCGTCCCACGCGGGTGAAGCCCTCCACCAGGGAGCCGAGACACAGGTCCAGGTTGTCTGCATGTGCGGGCAGCCTGACAGGCTCAAGCAGCTCCCTGCCCTCACAGAATGCCGAGAACACGAAGTTCGTTCCGCCGGCATCCAATGTCATTACTGTCTTGTTATCTTTGTTCATCTGTTTATAGGTTTTCATTTTCTCACATAAGCTTTTATCGTGCCGCACTGCCTGCCCGCTGACGCGCCGTAGGGACGGATGGTGTACTCGCCCACGCAGGCCGGCACCACAAAGGTCTCGGCGTAATGCACCACAAAGGGCTCAAAGGCGCCCGAGGGACTCTCGACAATGGCCTCGTCGCCCTCCACGAGGTTGAGCACGTTGACGCCACCCTCCGTGTGGTGTACAACGGGCGCGGTGAACCAGTGGCGGCGGGTCTCGATAAACTCGTTGGGATGCAGGCCCGTGCGCTCCTCAGTCCATCCGTCGCCCCTGGCCACAGGCTCCACCCGGTTGATGAGGTGGCGGCGCGCATAGGCCGTGTCGCGGCCGAAGTCGATGACCTGCCGGCCCCGCTCGATGTTGATGGGCCGCGGCTTGCCGTCGAGTCCCAGCCGCTGCCAGTCCCACAACTTGAAGGTGAACAGGTTGGGGGTGGAGCTGATCTCAAGCACCAGCGCGCCGGCACCCGAGCAGTGCACCGTGCCGCCGGGTATGAGGAAGTGGTCGTGCTTCTTCGCAGGCCAGCGGTTGACATATTTCTCCGCGTCAAACGGCTCGCCGCCGTTCTGCGCCGACCGCAGGTCGTCAATCATGGCGGCAGGGTCTATGCCCTCCCTCAGTCCGAGATAGACCGTGGCCCCCGGCTCGGCGTCAAGCAGGTAGTAGCTCTCGTCCTGGGTGTAGTGTATGCCGAAGTTCTCATGCACAAACTCCGTCGTGGGATGCACCTGCAGGCTCAGGTTGCCGCCGCCCACCGTGTCGAGGAAGTCGAACCTGATGGGGAAGCTCTTGCCGAACCGGCTCTCCACGGCCTCGCCCAAGAGGTTGCGCGTCTCAAGCATGACTAGGTCCTGGCACGGCAGCTCAAAGCGGACGCCCTCCACGTCGAAGTACAGGCTGTTCTCCTCAGGCACACAGTCAAAGCACCAACCGTAGTTGGCCACCTGCCGGTCGAGGTCACACACCCGCTTCATCCACTGCCCGCCCCACGGTGCCGGATCGAAGAAGGGGACAGGCCTGAAGGGCTTGCGCGCCGTCTGCCTGATGCCTGCCATGAAGGTGTCGTGACTGATCATCTTGGGCTGCCCAATCACGTTGGTGTCTATCCAGTAGGCTATGCGCCCGGACTGTGCCAGACGGCTCTTGTGGCGGTCGCAGATGTTCCAGTCGTTGAAGAACCCGCGCTTGTACTGCAGCGAGGGAGCCTCCCCGTGGTTGTCCACCCCGAGGGCCCTGACCTGGTGGCGGCGGAAGCGCTGCTGAATCTCCCAGCGCGCCATGTCGGCATAGACCACCGGGACACCGTCGGGAACAAGACTGGCCGCGCCCGTGCCTATTATAATAAGGTGTTCCTTTTGCAGGCTTTCCTTGAAAGCCCTCACCTTGCTCTCGTCGAAATACTCCGCAAGGCGCACATTGGAGATGTAGCCGAACAGCACGTCGTCGGTCATAAACCGGCGGGTCATCTCCAGCACCTCCGCCTCGCTTCTCATCAGGTCTCTGGTGAGCACAATCCTCCTGCCCGTACGCCGGAAGGCCTGCACTATCTCCTCCTCGATGGTGCCGGTATACAGGTCCACGGCCCACGCCCTGCTGCTGCCGAGGGTCTTGTCCAACTGGCCGAGAATGCTGTCCCACCCTTGCCAGACGGCTCCGCTGACCTTAGTGAAGGGATATTTGTCATAGTTTGGCTGTCTCATTGAATATCGTATGATTGTTCAAACATTAATTATATGTGCAAAGATAATAAGCACAGATAAAACTCGCAAATAATTTTGGAGGTTTTTTCAGAAAATGTTATATTTGCACGTAAATAAAGCGAAAAGTCATGAAATTAGACCACAAATCGGAGACTCCGCTGCACGTTCAGGCGGAAGAACTGCTGAGGCGCCTCATCAAGGAAGACCAGTACAAGAAGGGCAAGTTCCTACCCAACGAGGTGGAGTTGTCTGAACAATTACACATCTCCCGCAACACTTTGCGCCAGGCCATCAACAAGCTGGTCTATGAGGGTCTGCTCATCCGCAAGCGTGGCGTGGGCACCAAGGTGGCCATGAAGGGCATCGTGGGCGGCGTGCAGGGCTGGCAGAGCTTCTCGCAGGAGATGAAGCGGCTCGGTGTCGAGGTGCGCAACTATGAACTTCACATCAGCTTCCAAGTACCTCAGGATGAGGAAATTCGCAACTTCTTCCAGCTTTCGTCCAACGACAAGACCACGCGCTGCATGGTCCTTGAGCGGCTGAGAGGCAACAAGGAATACCCCTTTGTGTTCTTCGTGAGCTATTTCAACCCGTCCATCCCGCTGACCGGTGACGAGAACTACGCCACGCCGCTCTACGAGATACTGGAAAAGCAGTACCATGTGGTGGTGAAGGTGAGCAAGGAGTCGATAAGGGCGCGCGCGGCTGGCCCGTTCATCGCCGGGAAGCTCGACATTGACGAGCACGACCCCATCCTCATCCGCGAGCGCTTTGTCTATGACGCCAACGGCATGCCCGTAGAGTACAACATAGGCTACTACCGCGCCGACAGCTTCACCTATACCATTGAGGCCACCCGGTGAGCCGTCCTGTCTGGCCGCGAGCCGTTGCGCTCCCTTGCCAGGGACTCCGAAACGGCAATGTTTATCCCGACTGTTTGTACCAACAAACCGTCTCAGCAGCCAACATTTAATTGTCATTCAGAAATTACTGCAGTACTTCACGTGAAGTACTCGAGTAATTCGGCAGTAGTACTGGTACGGGAGGCAAGACAATGCGCATGCCACACACCACAAGCAACAAGAGGGTGTGTCAAAACAGAAGAAGTTCAGAAGTCCGGAAGTTCGGAAGTTCAGTCAAGTGCATTTTGTGTGTTGTTGTTGTCATCGTCATCATCACAGGATGTAAAAGCGAATGCGGCAATGCAGCAAAGTACGACAGTTGCCGACTTGGTTAAAACATCGAATTTCATTGTTTGCTTGTTTAAATTATTACTTTGTTTCTTTTGAGTACTCAGCTATTAAATGCCGGCAAACATGAAACCTTGCATGGAAAAGTAAATTGTTTTTCTGCACCCTTCGTACCCGTGTGTCCCATCGGTGCACACGGGGATGGAGGGGGGGGCTTATTCCTCCTTGATTTCCTTGGCGTTTTTCCACCCGAAGGCAGCCTTGTAGGCCTCGGCCGCACCTTTGGGCACCCAGAGCGTGGTCTTGTCGGAGACGCGGAAACGCGACAGCGTTGGCGGCACCGGCCACTTCACATGGATGTTCTTGGCACCCACGTGGCCAAGAATGCCTTCCCGCTCAACCACCTCCAACGATGCGGGGAAAGAGATGCTGCCAAGCGAAGAGCCGGTGGCGAGCGCATAGATACCAAGGCTCTTCAACGCCGAATTGGCCGGGATGCGGATTTCCTTCATGCCCAGACAGTTCTGGAAGGCATAGTCGCCGATGCTGGTCACGCTTGCCGGAATGTCGATGTAGCCTAAATGCTCGCACATTCTGAATGCATCTCTGCCGATTGCGGTGAGGTTCTTCGGCAGGACCACGCTGTCGAGCTTGCAGCCCGCCACGAAGAACGCGCCTCTGCCCAAGGCATCGCGCTTCTGTACATAGTCGTCGTTGAAGTCCTCGATGCATTTCTCCACCGCCGTGTCGCCATCCTCCACGAGCTCGCAGTCGCCCATATCCAACTGCCGCAAGTTCATCTGAACAGCCGTACTGATCTCCACCGTGCTGCCGTTCGCGTCGCGGTAGGTAATTCGCGACCTGACGCTACGTTTGAGCAGGAGGCGCAGCGTGCGCATATCGGCCGTGTTGAGCTGACCCGTGAGTTTGAGCGAGCTCAGGTCAGTCCATGCCGCAGCATTGCCGCCCATAAGGATGGGCAACTGACCCGGCTTGCTGACATGGATGGTCTCTGAGTACTTGAAGTCGCGAGGCCACTGGTGCAGTGTGACCGTTACCGGATCGGCCAGGTGGCGACCACCGTCGCGATAATAGGTAAACGTGAGGGTGGCCGAGCGGCCCAGGCCTTCGTTCTTATCCACATCGAGGACATACACCACGTCATAATAGCCCTTATAGACGGCTCTTGAGCCTTCGCTAAAGTCATGCCTCTTCTCTCTCACCCACGAAGCGTCAATGGTCAGTTTGGGAAGGTCGTTCAGTGTGGAATAGGCTTTGATAAACACATAGGCCTCGCCGCCAGCGGCCACAACGTCAACGTGGGGCGTCTCCACCTTGACCTTCTGTGTCACCGTGTCTGTCTCCTCGGTTTTCTTGCCCGGGTCGTCGGGTGTGTCCTCGCTGTCCTTGCAGGAAGAAAGGGGCAGCAGACAGAAAAGCATGGCGGACAGGCCAAGGGCCACGCGCATGGTGCTGAATAAAGGGTAATGTTTCATACTGTTATGTTATTTTTCTTTGCTTATGCTTACGTTCAACGTCTGATTGACGAGGCTGATGATGCTGTCGAGGCTGTCGGCATCGAAGTCGGCCGTGAGGCGCTTGCCGGTGTCGGAAGCCGTGAGGCGCACATGGTAGTAGCGGCTCAGCGTGGTCAGCACGTCTGACAGCGGCGTATCGCTGAAGTGAAACTCATGCGTAGCCCAAGCGGTGGTGTTCACGTCGGTGTGGCTGTCTAAGCGCGGCATGCTGTCGTCATTGTCCAATACCGCCGACATACCCGCACCAATCGCAATCGCTTTGCTGCCCGGTCGGATGGAGCCAAAGCTGGCGGCACCCTCCACCACGGTGAGGCGCGTGGCGGAAGCCGTCTCCTCCACCTGCAACCGGGTGCCGATGTCGCGAATGGTGTAACACTCGTCGCTGATAGTGAAGGGATTGGCAGCGTCGTGGTGGATGTCGAAGAACGCCTTTCCCGTGAGCCTGACGTGGCGGCAGTCGCCGGAAGCGTATGAGACGGACGAATGGGGTGACAGCGTCACCACCGTGCCGTCGGAGAGTTGATACACCTGTTGCGTGGCCTCGGCTGTCAACGTAACGGTAGACGGACGCAGCAGTGCATAGATGCTGAGACCGACCACGACCAGTACCGTCGCAGCAATGGCAGTCCAGCGCAGGTAACGCCTACGACCGACCGTCGGCACTCCCACGCGTGAGCGGACTTTGGCCAGCGCCTTGCGCGTGTCGAGCCGCCCCTCCTTATAATAATGGATAACGTATCTCATAAGCTTAAGATTTTATTCTTCATACACATGTTGAACGACTTTGCTCTTGGCCGAGGCATAGCCTGCTGCCATGCCGATGCCGCCGCGCACGTTGCCCACATTGGGCGTGATGTTGGACAGTCCGGCCTTGGCCAGGTCGCTGTTGTCTATGCTGCCAATGGTATTGACGAAGTGGTAGAACTCCGGCGTGATATGATACAGTTCGACGTAGTAATAAGGACTGACGTAATGCCAACCTGCTGGAGCCACATTACGGTTGAGATTGAGGTGAAGCGTGTAGGTCTTGCCGTTGAAACCATCATCGGTGAAAACGTAAAAGTTCTCGTAGGCATTATTGTCGTAGCCAAAGTCGTAGTCGATGCTGTTAAGCTTTCTCAGCACGGGATCACTCTCGGTATATACCGTACAAACCGTAGCCGTGGTATCCACAATGATATCGTCAGGACCAGGCAAGTCGCAATTGCCTCCGTAATTTGTCCAGAACAGTAGAGACTTCACTTGAACGGCATAGTAATCTTTTGTGTTGGAGGGATCGGTAAACGAGGCTGTCAGCTGAAGATAGTTTTCCGAATCTTCCCAATAGTCGGAATAGACGGTTACTTCTTTTGTTGCTACGTCGCTTAATGGCACGGCATCGAGGATGGTGGTCTGTGCCGACACGGCGGGCAGCCCGTCGGCCTCGGCCTCAATGCTGATGCGGTCGCCGGCGGACTGTTTGGCCACGGCCTTGTAATGCCCGCCACCCTCGGCGATGATGGTGGCGGGGCGGCCGTTGACCGAATAGGAGATGTGCGCGCCGTCAATCGGCACCACCTGTCCCTGCCGGTTGACCGGCAGACTGCGCAGGAGCCGGATGGCGGTGGTGTCGCCTGCGGTCGGCATGCAGTAGAGGATGAGCTTCGGTTCGCTCTTCACGCTGCTGATGTCGAAATCATCGTGACACGAGGTCAGCGCGAGGACGGACAAGACTATAATAAATAAGGTGTGGATTTGCTTCATTGTTTAGAACTTATACGTATAACTGAATGAGGGGATGATGGGGATGTAGCCTTTGGCCTTGGCATGCATGGTGCCACGGTCGTTGTCATATTTCACGTCGACCCACATCGTGTTGAGATGGCAGTAGGCGTTGTAGATGCTCCAGTTCCAGATGCGCTCATGTCCGCCTTTGGTACGGTGGTGCAGGTCAACGCCGATGTCGAGGCGGTGATAGGCCGGTGCACTGACGTTGTTGGGCACGTTGTAGAGGAAGTCCTGTCCCCCGCCCTGTCCGAGGTCAGGGAAACTGACATACTGCGTAGGGAGCGTCAGGCGGTTGCCGCTGTGGTAGAGCCATTCGGCATAGAGGCAGGTGCCTTTGCCGAAGCGGTAGCGCACCGACACATTGGCCTTGTGGCGGTTGTCGAACTTGTCGTAGAACCAGTCGGGGTAGTAATCGTCAAACTTCCGCTTGTTCCACGACAGCGTATAGGACGCATCCATCTGCAACCGGCGGGTGGCATAGTGAGCGTCAAGCTCCACGCCATAGAAGCGGCCACGGCCCTCGATGACCTTCGTGTCCCAACTGTCAGCAGGCGGTTGCAAGCCGAGCCAGTTGGTGTATTGCAGCAGGTGGGACGACCATTTGTAATAGCCTTCCAACGACAGCAGCCAGTGCCGGTTGGGCTGCACGTAGGCGCCTGCGGCCACCTGGTGACTGTGCATGGGGTGAAGGCGGCTTGTGGTAGGCACCCAATAGTCGCTCGGCAAATCGATGTAGGCATTGGTAATCTTATGCACGAACTGCGTCATCGTGGTGTAGCTGGCCTTGAACGAGAGACGGGGACTGACCTGATACTTGACGGCTGCGCGGGGCTCGATGTTGGAAAACGTCTTGCCCTGAATGTGGAAGAAAGCCGCATTAAGACCGCCGTTGATGCTCCAATGGCTGTTGATGGCCATCTCGTCCTCGGCATAGACGTTCCACTCTGTAGCCGTAAGGTGACTGGCCGAACGGTTCTGCAGGGTGTCGCCCTGTTCACCATAAGTGTCGATATAGATTTGGTTGTTACTCTGCGGCCGGTAATAATGCAGCGTGAAGTCGTGGCCGAAGCGCAGGTGATGGTGCGGCGTGGGCCGGTAGTCGAAGGACGTGCGGTAGCCCACATCGTTGATGGTGGAGTGGTTGCCGTGCTCGGCGTAGTTGCGTGTCCTGGTTCTTTTGTCAGTCCCGGAGATGTAGTCTTCCTTCGACCACAATTTAGACAGGCTGTAGGTATAAACGCCGGTGATGTTGGCAAAGAATTTGGGCGAGACGATATAGGTCCAGTCGAGCGATGTGTTGAGGTTGCCCCAGTTGAAGCGGTTCTTCGTCATGTCGCGGTAGTCCATGCCGCCACCGTCGTCCACATCCTTTGTGTCGAGCTTGTCCTGTCCCCAATAGGTGCTCAGGGCAAGGCGCGAGCGCTGACTGAAGAGATGCGTTACCTTGGCGTTGAAGTCGTGGAAGAAATAGTTGAGTGTGAGTTTGTCTTCATCGGGTCCCGCATTGTGGTTGACGATAGCGAAGATGGGCCGCGTGATGAGGTCGAGCCAAGAGCGGCGGAGCGCGATGTTGAAGCTGGTCTTGCCCTTCTGCAGCGGACCCTCAAGCTGCAGGCCGCCGTCGAGCAGGCCGAGGCGCACCGCCCCGTGAAACTGCTGCATGTCGCCGTCGTTGGTGCGCACGTCGATGACGCTCGACAGCCGTCCGCCGTAGCGGGCCGGGAAGCCGCTCTTGTAGAAGTCGACGTTTTTCACCACGTCGGCATTGAACGACGAGAACAGCCCCATGGTGTGGTTGGTCTGGTAGAGCGGCGTGCCGTCGAGCAGGAACAGGTTCTCGTCGCTGTTGCCGCCGTGCACGTAGAGTCCGCTGGCCAGCTCAACGCCCTCAGCCACACCGCTCACGTGCTGCAGCGTCTTCACCACGTCGGGCGAGGAAAGCAGGGCATAGCCGGTCTTGATGTCGGACTGACCGAACGACCGCCTGCCGGTCTGCGTGGAGAGCAGCGGTGAGTTGAGGTCACCCACGACGAGCACCTCCGGCAGGCGGTTGTCCTCAGTGAGTACAATGTCCTGCCGGAGGTCGTCCTTCAGTCTTGTCTTTGTCGTTTTGTCGCCAAAGCCAAGGTAGCTGTATTTAATAAGGTGCTCGCCCTCGGGCAGGGTGAGCGAGTAGAAGCCGTAGGCATTGGTCATTGTACCCACGCCTGTGGTCTCGTCCCATACGGTGGCGTTGATGAGCGTCTCGCCCCCGGTATCGCGCACATAGCCGCTCAGCGTATGGCGACTGACGGCTGTCGACGAGGGCTTGGCAGGATGAGGTGCATCGGTATGACGGACTGCCGTCTGCGACTTACTCAGTATCACATACTTACCCGATATTTTATAGCTGATGCCCGAGCCCTCAAACAATGTGGCAAGAGCCTTGTCGAGGGACAGTCCCTTGAGCGAGGGCCCGTGATAAGGCCGGTCAACAGGCAGGGAAGCGTCGAACGTAAAGTTAATCTTGTGCGATTTGTGCAGCCATTCCATCTGCTGTCTGATGGTGGTCTGACCACTCTTGGCTCCGACCGCCACAGGCAGCATGATGAAAAGCATGGTTACAATTATGTAGAGTCGAATCGATTTCACGGTTATATCTTTTCTTAGTCGTCAGATGCATCAGAATGCCCAGCCGAAACTGGCGTATGGCGCAAAGAGAATGGCGCCTTTCTTGCAACTGGAGCCATCGGCCCAGAGCCAATCGTTGGTCACGTGAATCATCGGTGTGACACCACAGCGGAACTGGAAGCCATGCAACGCCTCGTGGCGGTAGCCGACATTGAGATAGACAAAGTCGCGCACCCAGGTCTTGCGATAAGAGACATTGGCCGACTGCTCACCGCTATTGTCGGACGCTGATGCATAAGATTCGCTGTAGGAGGGTGTGTAGTAGCTGCCGTCCAACTTATATTTGATCATCCAGAGCTTATTGCCAAGTCCCAGCTCCAGGTGGTTGCGGCGGCCGCCGATGAGATAGTTTAATTCCGTATTGAATCCTATAAAGTGCTCGTAAGTATCAGTAGAAGAAATGTTGTACTCACTATCATAAGCATAGCTCGCACCAACCCTGAAACCCCAGTGGGGACCTTTCCTCAGCCGCATGTCGTAGTTGAGGCCAACGAGGCCGGTAACGCCTCCTACCTCAATAAAGGCACTGTGCTGCGGCATGACATAAGTAGAATCAGCGGTCTTGGCCGAGAGAGGCATGGCAAGCACGAGGCTCATCAGCAAGGCCACGACGAAGCCCGTCCCTTTCTTGTTTTTTCTTCTCATTATAATTATTATATTGCTTTCACCCGTAAGACGCAGAACGAAATCAAATCCCCCATATAAAAAGGCGAAAAAGCCCCATCCCCTCGGCTGAAGCCGAGGGCCTTCCCCCAAATGGGGAGGGAGAAATTACAATAAGCAACTCTTTGGTGTCAGTGTAGTGGCCGGCCTGGTGCCGGCCACCTGCCGCTGGTAGAAGTTGTATAGAATGTGGTTTAACGTATGCAATGCAGTTTTACCAATGGCTGGTGGCCGGCACCAGGCCGGCCACTACACTGCTACCTGCTTACTGTAATCTCTCCCTCCCCATTTGGGGGAGGGCCCTGCTTTGCGCAGCAAAGCAGGGGGTGAGGCCGTGGGTGGGGCCGTAGGGCTGTTTTCACGCCAGCGCGAGGAACGGCAGATAATAGATGTCGGCCTTGCGGGCGCGCAGGCTCTTCATGGCGCTTGACAGCAGATGCTCCACGGTCTTCTCGCTGATGCCCATCTCCTGTGCTGCCTCACGGTAGCTCTTGCCGTCGCGCTTGCAAAGCAGCAAGGCCTGACGCTGACGAGAGGGCAGGTCGTCAATGGCCTGCCACAGCCGGGCCTCAAGAAAGGAGCGGTCCTCGGCCTCAGCGTCGGTTATCGCCCCGTCGAGGTCCTGCGGCTGCACGTCGTGGCACAGGGAATCGGTGCGGCGCAGGAGGTCGATGCAGGCATTGCGCACGGCGGTGAGGAGGAAGGCCTTGTCGTTGTCGGCCTCATGCTGCCAGAGCTTGACGAAGCAGTCCTGCACCACGTCCTCGGCGCGGTCAACGTCGCCGCCGAGGTAGTGCATGGCGTACAGACACAGGGGTCTGTAGTATTGTTCAAAGGCTTTCTCTAATGCTGACATCAATATTCTGATTATTTGAAGACCCGCGAATGCCTACGACAGCAGCTCGAGCAGCTCCTCCTGCGTGAGCGCGTGGCCCATGTCGGTGCCCTCAAGCAGAGAGTCGGCCAGGTCGCGCTTGGTCTTGTGCAAGCGCTGTATCTTCTCCTCGATGGTATGCTGCGAGATGAGATGATACACCGTCACGTCCTGCCGCTGGCCTATGCGGTAGGCACGGTCTGTGGCCTGCTGCTCAATGGCGGGGTTCCACCACGGGTCGAGATGAATGACGTAGTTGGCTCCGGTGAGGTTGAGTCCCAGTCCGCCGGCCTTGAGGCTGATGAGGAAGAAGGGGCATTTGCCGCGCTGGAAATCCCTGACCAGCTGCTCGCGCTGCGCCATCGGCGTGGAGCCGTCAAGATAGAGATAGGGCAGCCCGGCCTTGTCCATGGCCTCGCGCACCTGCCTGAAGAAACTGGTAAACTGACTGAACACCAGGGCCCGGTTGCCGCTGCCGTTGAGGTTCTCGGCCAGGTCGATGAAGGCCGACACCTTGCTTGACGGCTGCCTCCACTTCTTATCGACGAGCGAGATGCTGCATGCCATCTCGCGCAGCTTCGTTATCTCGGCCAGCGTGCTCACCTTGACGGTCTTGTCGGCCATTACCGACTTCTCGGCCATACGGCGGTGCACCTCATAGAGCCTCATTTCCTCGTCGGTCAGTTCCACGGGCATCGTAATCTCGTTCTTCTCGGGCAATTCGTCGATGACGTCACTCTTGGTGCGTCTGAGCAGGAAGGGCGATATGAGGCGCCGCAGTTGGCCCTGCCGCTCCCGGTCGTGCTTGTTCTCTATAGGCTCTATAAACTTACGGCTAAACTGCTCGGCACTGCCCAGCAGGCCGGGGTTGATAAACTGGAAAAGGTTCCACAACTCAGAGAGATGGTTCTGGATGGGCGTTCCGGTAAGTATTACCTTGCGCCTGGCCTGCAGCATCATTGCGGCCTTCGACATTTTTGTATTGGGGTTCTTGATGGTGTGGGCCTCATCGAGACAAGCCACGGCCCACTCCCGCTTCGACAGCTGCTCGTGCTGAATGTTGAGCAGGGCGTAGGTAGAGACCACCACGTCGCCGGCCGAGGCCTCACCGATAGCCTCCTCGCGGTTGTCGGCGCTGTTGAGCACCGTCACGTTGAGCATCGGCGCGAAACGCTTCAGCTCGTTGCGCCAGTTGGGCACCACCGAGGCGGGAGCCACCACCAGCGACGGGCCATCGGCAGCCTGGTCAAGCAGCAGTGCAATGGTCTGCAGGGTCTTGCCCAAGCCCATGTCGTCGGCCAGACAGGCTCCGGCGCCCCACGACGTGACGCGCCACATCCACTCGTAGCCCTCCACCTGATAGTCACGAAGGGTGGCCTGCAGCGTGTCAGGCACCTGCGGCTCGGCCTTCGCACTGTCCCTGATGCGCTGGCGGAGCGCGTCGAGTTCCTTGCTATGGTCTATTTTTACGTCGGGATTGTCAATCACGTCGCCTATGAGCCCGGCGGCCGCCGAGGCCATCTGCAGGTGGTTGCGGCGGTCGGTGGTCACCGTGTCGAGACGCTTCAGGATGCGGCTCAGCTCACTGCTCAGGCTGATATATTCCTGCTCACCTATCTTTATATAGTTGCGGTGGCCCTGCTGGTGGATGAGCTCCAGCAGCTGCTGCAGCGAGATAATCTCGTCCTCGTCGATGTGCACGTCGCCCTCGACCTCGAACCAGCCGTTTTTCGACTTGAACGAGATGCTAGCCGACCGCGCCCCTATCGACGGGTGGTACTTGATGCGTGAGCCCTCGGGCCACTCCAGCTCACAAGTCTCTGGATTGTCCTTGACCCACTGGATGATCTCGAGAAAGGCCGCCGTGTTGACGGCTACGGTCTCCGTGATGGTGGAGGGCGCAAAGTCGTCGTCATCGTCAATCACGCCGAGGCTGGCCAGTTGCTGCGTCAGCAGCCTGAGGTTGCGTTGCTCCTGGCGCAGGTCGCGCATCACCTGCACCTTCTTCCCGCCGTTTTCGGCAATGGTGCTCACATTGCCCTTGCCCGGCACAAAGGCCAGCCCCTCACAGGCGTGCACCGAGACGGAGAGGTCGTAGCGGTCATAGTTGGACGGCATGCAGCGCAGCGTGAGCCTCGTCGAGCCCTTCACCTGCTCAAGGCCGTCGAGCTCCACCACCATGTTGGAATGCACCTCGGTCTTGCCGCCAAGCATGGCGATGAGCCTCATCAGCAGCGGCTCGGCCTCCTTGGGATATTTCTCCTGCGAGAGAATTTGCGCATATACCTTCTTCTCAAAGGGAGAGGGACTATAGACTGCGTAGTCGGTGTCGGAGTTTTTCCTGTAATACACCGGCTTGGTCACGCCATCCCGCAGCTCGTCAACGTTGGTGCTGACCGTGAACGAGCCGTCCTTGTCGCGGTTGATAATCAGGAACGGCTTGTCCTCATGTATATTGACGGGGCGCAGGTCGTAACTGTCGCCGGTAAACACGTGGTCGCATCCCACGAGGTATCCTATGCAGTGAGAGATATAGATGTCGTAGTCGAATGTGCCGAGATTTCTCATCAGACGCTCGTCGGTGTCATCCAGCTCCAGATCCCGGTTGGCCGTGAGCTTCCTGAAACCAGGCACGGTGAGCCGCTTGCCCACCGACCATGCGCCGCTCTTGAGGCGCTTCTGCAAGAAAGGCTCAATGCAAATTGGACTCAGCAGATATACCAGTCGCTCGCTCCTTTCCGTTTTCTGTCCCTCCCCGGCAGGCTCGTTGGCACTGAGTATCTCCTCCAACCGCATCTCCCACAGGGGCTTGACGTTGAGGCGGGCAAAGAGCGGGCCTGGCAGCCCTCCGGCCGCGGTGTCGCCGGCATTGTCCTCAGCCGGCACAAGCGAGGTGCCTCGAAGCTCACCGCGAAGCCACGCCCACGACGGCGCACTGTCATCCGGCCCGGGAGCCTTAATGTCATCCGGCCAGATACCCATGTGGCTGAACGCCATCCAGACAAGCAACGTCAGCGGATGACTGTAGGAGCTGGCCATCATGTTCTTCAGCACCTGCTTGTTCAACTGTGGCTGCTCATGCAGGATGAAGAACTTGTAGATGGGCCTGAAGAGCATGCCCGCCTGCCCATTACTGAAAAAGCGCTCCTTCTTGTAAAGGGAGTCTATCTTTTTCCTGGAGGACTCGGTGTTGCTGAGCATCAGGCAAAGCAGATAGAGGTAGTTGACTGTCATCCATTCAAAGCAGCCCCTCATCGAGGCCATGCCAACCTGTTTGTTGTGCAGTGCGATGGCTTTGGCAAAGAGCCTCTGCGACTGCTCATAGTCCTTGGCGTAGAGGCAGCTGACGGCCGCCGTGAGCAGCGAATAGAGGTTGACGGGCAGCTCTTCGAGAATGGCGCACATCCGCCCCGTGCCAAGATAATAGAAGAAATTGAAACACGACAGCAGCGTGGGCGTGGCTCCGGTCTTGCGCCGTGACTTGCGCTCGTCAACTATAATCCTCCGCATATAGTCCCACTCCACAGGCTCGTCGCTGTCGATACGCATATCCATGTAAAAATCAAGGCACAACAGCAGCGTACTGTCAGGCATCTTGGCCATTGCGTCGTGAAAGTTGGGATTGCCGAGGACAGCTACCAGCTCCATCGTCAGCTCCGGTGATGACGGCTTCATTCCGGGAGAGACCGACGGCGGCAACAGCAGGTCGATGGCATACTTCACCGCATCGGTTGCAGGCGAGACGTAGCTGCTGGCCCTTGCAGCCGAAGTAAGGTGCTTATACCATGCGACATTCTCAGGCCTGAGCAACAGCGACAGATACTCCAGCAAATGAGAGCCTGTGAGCCTATAGTATGAGTCGCGATGGTAATAATCCTTGAACAGGCTCACCTTAGCCTCTTTCTTGAGCCGATTGAGGACCGACAGCACCTCGCTCTGCGACATGTAGCCCTCGCAGATACCATTGAGCGCCTTTCTCGTCACTTTCTGTCCCCAGAAGTAGGCCAGCAGCATGCAGAGCTGCTGGTCATGCTTAGTCTTTTTCATATTGCTTTGGATGGTTTTGCCGCCCCCGGCATCACCAGGGAACATTTTTTTAATAATTTCCTATCTGCAAAATTACAACACCTTAATTCCGCAACTAAGTGCATAGTTTGTTGTTAATCTTTTTTTATAAGTCTCTGAGGAACAATAAGTTCCTTAGAGTTTTGTCAAATGCAGAATTTTCACTAACTTTATGGTGTCAAAACAAAAAGAAGCTCAATTCTACTTGACATGGCAAAGATAGCAATAAAATACGACAATATTGTTCCCTACGGTGGAATTTTTTATGCGATGAACGAATTTAGGCGCACTGGACTTTACAAGCTGGTAGACGGGCGACTTGACCTTCGCTGTGCGAACTATGGCTATCAGTACAGCGACATCATGCTTGCGCTATTCTGTGTTTACGGCCCAAGGGGGATTGTCCGTGGCGGGCAGATGCCGCTGCCTAACCAAAGACAGTAACACATCTATAGAAAAAGAAGGGTATATCCCTTATTCCCTTCAGGCATGACCTAAAGGCTTTCATCTTG
>Ga0256404_1003852_pt1 | contig 29566 bp, 23 predicted proteins | sample RumenRJG_01DNA_FD_185990 | JGI IMG/M metagenome (GOLD analysis project Ga0256404, IMG submission 185990) | Bovine rumen microbial communities from Lethbridge, Alberta, Canada - RJG_01 | ecosystem: Host-associated > Mammals > Digestive system > Stomach > Rumen | place: Canada: Alberta | collected...
GCGCTTTGTCGGTAGGGGTAGTACCGTTCTCGTTATAGGCCGTGATGAGTGCGGCGGCGTACATCTGTGCATTGGCTTCCGGCGGCAGTTGACCGGCAATGGAGATGATGAACGAACCGGTCTGGTCACGGGAACTGATGATGGCATCCCATACCTCATCGCTTACATAGACTTGCTGGCTCTGGTTATGATCAAACTCCAAACGGATCGTCTGCAGCAGGTACTGTTGCATCTGCGCCACGTTCCAAGTGGTGAACGCTTCCGGCTGTTTGCCGCGTAACTCCATGAGCATATGCTCCGGTTTGGTGCGCTCTAATAACAATGCCAGACGCTCGTAGGCACGCAGGCGGATAGGGGAGATCGCTTTCTGCGATTCTTTCTTGAGCTCCCACTGCCGTTTCTTCTGCTCGTTGCGGTACAACAAGTGCAGCAATGCCCAGAAACCGAGGAACATCACTACCACGAGTAATATGTAGGGTACAACCGTTATCATTGTAATTATTTCTTATCCTCGATCTCTTTGGGTTCGTCTTTCTTCTCGTCCTTCTTCTCGTCCTTCTTCTCTTTCTTCGGGTCTTTGAGACCAACGTACGCGTTCATGAACTTGCGGTAGTTCGGCAGGGTCACTTTGTCCGCATCCTTAGCCTCTTCGTCGGACTTGTTATGTTCCTTAACGAGGAAGAAGATCAGGTAGCCCAAGTAATACACCAGCGAGAGTACGATGATGAAGAGGGTGGTGGTGATGATGAAACCCTTGGCACCGATAGAGAGCGCCATGTCCCAGCCGGAGTCTTTGTTCTCGATGATGGAGTACATCACCGACAAAGCCGCACAAGCGAAGGCAATGATCCAGAGGATCCAAGCCAGGGTGGAGAGCGGTAACATGTAATACACCAGCGTACCGATCACGGCAAACAACGGGGTGATCATCAAAAACGTAACATCGGCACGACCTGCGGTCAGCACCAGTTTTCCTTTACTCATCCGCACACGCGCTGCGATGTACGTGAAAAGTAACAAAAGGAGTACAACTCCGGTAAGAATAAAAAGTGGAAATGACATATCTTAATGTTGATTTATGATTTGTAATTTGCTATTTTTAAATTCGGCTGCAAAGGTACAAAAAAAAATTGACATACACAAGCGTGTATGCCAAAATTTTTGAATTTTCCCGTAAATTAGCGGATCATGTCGTCGCCGAAATACGGTTGCAATGCCTTCGGGATACGAATTCCTTCTTCGCATTGGTTGTTCTCGAGGAGCGCCGCCACGATACGCGGTAATGCCAAAGCAGAGCCGTTGAGGGTGTGACAGAGTTGCACTTTCTTATCCTCCGCACGGCGGTAACGACATTTCAGACGGTTCGCCTGGTAGGTGTCGAAATTCGACGTGGAGGAAACCTCGAGCCAACGGTGTTGTGCTTCGGAATAAACCTCAAAGTCATAGCAGAGCGCTGCCGTAAACGACATATCGCCACCGGAGAGGCGGAGAATACGATAGGGCAGTTCCAGTTTCCGGAGCAGACCCTCTACGTGGTCCAACATCTCTTTGTGGGATGCATCCGAATGTTCGGGCGTGTCGATACGTACGATCTCGATCTTCGAGAACTCATGCAGACGGTTGAGTCCGCGTACATCCTTACCGTACGAACCGGCTTCCCGACGGAAACACTCCGTGTAAGCGCAGTTCTTAATCGGCAGTTGCGCCTCGTCGATGATGACGTCGCGGTAGAGGTTGGTGACAGGCACTTCGGCTGTCGGGATGAGGTAGAGGTCATCCACTTCGCAGTGGTACATCTGGCCCTCTTTGTCGGGCAGCTGACCTGTTCCGTAACCCGATGCAGCGTTGACCACGGTAGGCGGCATGATCTCCGTGTAACCGGCTTTATTCGCTTCCGCAAGGAAGAAATTGATGAGGGCACGTTGGAGACGCGCACCTTGACCGATATAGACGGGGAAACCAGCACCGCTGATCTTGACACCGAGGTCAAAATCGATGAGGTTGTACTTCTTGGCGAGTTCCCAGTGAGGAAGTTTGGAATCGTTTGAAGTTGTTTGAGGTTGTTTGAAATTGTTTGCAAGCCGTTCTGCAGCTATTGCCTCGTCGGCAGCGGTGTCCCAGTCGCGGAGCGCTACTGCGCCGTCTTTGGCGATGGCGTCGATCATCGGCTGGTTGGGCCAGTTGCCGATAGTGACAGCGAGGTTATCCTCTGCGGAAGCACCTTCGGGTACGATGTCGTAGGGTACGTTAGGGATGGTGAGCAGCAACTTGGTTTGTGCCTCTTCTGCTGCGGCCATCTTCTCGTCGTACTCAGCGATCTGTGCTTTGAGGGCACCGGTCTGCGCTTTGGCCTCTTCGGCTTCCGCACGCTGACCTTTGGCCATGAGCATACCGATGGACTTGCTAATCTGGTTCATCTGCGCAGCAGCCGCATCTTTGAGTTGCTGAGCCGACTTGCGCTCTCCATCAAGACGAAGCACTTCGTCGATTGCCTCTTCGGCGCCTGAGAAGTGCTTCTTGTTGAGACCGGCAATGACTTTCGCCTTGTCGTCGTAAATTTGTTTTAAAGTTAACATATTTACGCCTCTACCGGTTGAATGGAAACGTACGATTTGTTGTCGCGTTTCTTGCGGAAGCTTACGATTCCGTCGCAGAGAGCGAATAGCGTGTGGTCGGAACCCATACCCATGTTTTCACCCGGGTTGTGCACGGTACCACGTTGACGTACGATGATGTTACCTGCCTTTGCGAATTGACCACCGAAGATCTTCACGCCAAGACGTTTGCTTTCTGATTCACGGCCGTTCTTAGAACTACCGACACCTTTCTTGTGAGCCATACTGGTTGTCCTTTCTTTTAAGCAATAACAATTTCTTTAACTACTACGTTAGTGAGGTCCTGACGGTGACCGTTCAGTTTGCGGAAACCTTTGCGACGTTTCTTGTGGAAAACAAGCACTTTGTCGCCGCGGCACTCGTTGTCGAGCACTTCGCAAACTACTTTTGCACCCTTTACATAAGGAGCACCCACTTTTACTTTACCCTCGTTGTCCAGGAGCAGCACGTTCTCAAACTCAACGGTTGCGCCTTTCTCGAGCTCGTTCATACGGTTGATGAACAGTTTCTTGCCAGCTTCTACTCTAAACTGCTGGCCTTTCATTTCTACAATTGCGTACATTGACGATTGTTTTAATGTGTTAGGGCGGTGCGGCGAGCGTTATACGAAACGCTACTTATCGAGCCTAATCCGCAAAAAATCGTGCAAAAGTACAACTTTTTTTTGATATGTGCAAATATTTTTGTAATTTTGCAGCGTTTTTTTGAAAAATGACTACTACAATGAGCAAACAGAAACGTTTTTTGTTGGAAGAAAAAGACCTTCCGCGTCAATGGTACAATATCCAGGCAGAGATGGTGAACAAACCCATGCCGCTGTTGAATCCGCAGACCAAGGAACCGTTGAACGCCGCCGATCTGAGTGGTATCTTTGCATCCGAATGCGCCAAACAGGAATTGGATCAGGAGCACGCATGGATCGATATCCCGGAGGAGGTTTTTGAGCGGTACAAATACTACCGTTCGACCCCGTTGGTGCGTGCATACGCGTTAGAAGAGGCTTTGGGTACACCCGCGCATATTTATTTTAAGAACGAGAGTGTGAACCCCTTGGGTTCGCACAAGCTGAACTCCGCTATCCCGCAGTGCTATTACTGCAAGCAGGAAGGTGTAACGAACGTGACGACCGAGACCGGTGCCGGTCAATGGGGCGCCGCGCTCAGTTATGCCGCCAAGACCTTCGGACTCGAGTGCGCCGTATATCAGGTCAAGATCTCGATGCAACAGAAACCCTACCGCAGTTCCATCATGCGTACCTTCGGTGCTACCGTAACCGGTTCACCGTCCATGAGTACGCGTGCCGGAAAAGATATCATCACCGCTGACCCGAACCATCCGGGTTCGTTAGGCACCGCTATCTCCGAGGCAGTCGAGTTGGCCACCACTACCCCCAACTGCAAGTACACCCTCGGCTCGGTCATGAGTCACGTGACGCTCCATCAGACGATCATCGGTCTGGAAGCAGAGAAACAGATGGAGATGGCGGGCGAATATCCCGATGCCGTGATCGCATGCTTCGGCGGCGGCAGTAACTTCGGTGGTCTGGCGTTCCCCTTCATGCGTCACCAGTTGCGTGGGGATAAGAAGATTGATTTCATCGCCGCCGAGCCTGCCAGTTGCCCGAAGTTAACGAAGGGTAAGTTTGAATATGATTTCGGTGACTCGGCCGGTTATACACCGCTCTTACCGATGTACACCTTGGGACATGATTTCAAACCCGCCAATATCCATGCCGGTGGTCTGCGTTACCACGGTGCAGGCGTGATCGTGAGTCAGTTGCTCAAAGACGGATACATGCGTGGTGTCGATATCCCGCAGTTGGAGTCGTTCGATGCCGGTCTGCTCTTTGCCCGTACGGAGGGTATCATCCCGGCACCGGAGAGTTGTCATGCGATTGCAGCGACGATCCGTGAGGCACAGAAATGCAAAGAGACAGGAGAAGCGAAAGTGTTGCTCTTCTGTCTCAGTGGACACGGTCTGATTGATATGACCGCGTATGACAGTTTCCTGAACGGAGACTTGATTAATTACGTGCCAGTTTGATGACTTCTTCGGCTATGCGGCGGGCGGAATCCGTTTGTGCGAGTGTAAGGATGTTCGTATGGAGGGATTGCAGTTTGGCATCGTCCTTGATGAGTTCCAAGGCGGTGGAAACGAGTTTGTCAGCTGCTTCGCTGTCTTTGACGAGCACGGCGGCATCTTTGCGAACGAGAGCCATGGCGTTATGGGTCTGATGATCTTCGGCTACGTTGGGAGAGGGCACGAGGATAGCGGGTTTGCCGAGCAGACAGAGTTCGCTGATCGACGAGGCGCCGGCACGGCTGATGACGAGATCGGCATTGGCGTAACGGTCGGGCATATCAGAGAGAAAATCGAGACACTCGATGTTCTTGGGACTACCGGCAGCTTCCCAAGCGGCTTTGCAAGATGCGAAGTAGTATTTACCGGTCTGCCAAACGATGTGTAAATCCGATTTGGCGAGTTCCGGTAACGCAGCTTTGATGGCTTCGTTGATGGTGCGAGCACCGAGAGAACCGCCGATGATGAGGAGATTTCTTTCGCCTTTCACCTTTCGCCTTTCGCCATTCAACAGGTTCTGACGAACAGGATTGCCGGTGAGGATGATCTTATCGGCAGGGAAGAAGCGCTCCATGCCTTCGTATGCGACGCAGATCTTGGCGGCTTTGTCTTTGAGGATCTTATTGGTGACACCGGCGAAACCGTTTTGTTCCTGCAGCAGGATAGGGATACCCATTTTGGCCGCCTGCCACATTGCTGCACCGGAGGCGTAACCGCCAACACCGACCCCTACGTCAGGCCGGAAATCACGGATGATGCGTTTGACTTGTTTGAGGGACTTGAAGAGGTCCATGAGTACGGAGACGTTTTTCCAGGGTTGGGCACGGTTAAACCCGCGAACGGGTAAACCGACGATGTTGTAACCGGCTTGCGGAACACGTTCCATCTCCATACGACCCAGCGCTCCTACGAAGAGGATCTCGGCTTGCGGGTCCAGCTCTTTCAATGCATTGGCAATGCTGACAGCGGGGAAAATATGTCCACCGGTTCCCCCTCCGGAGATTAAATATTTCATATTATTCAACGGTTATTTCGGGTACTTCGTCGATACTCTCTTTCTTGGTCTCGTTGACGCGTCTGGAGAGTTCGAGTTGTTCTTTGCTGACGGCCATCATGATGCCGAAGTAGAACGAGGTGATGAGCACAGATGTTCCACCCCGGGAGATGAGGGGTAGCGGTTGTCCTGTAACGGGTCCGAGACCGACCGCAACAAGCATGGATATGAGTGCCTGGCAGGTGAGCATGAGCGCCAGGCCCATGGTCATCATCATAGCCGGCATGTCGGTGTAACGGCTGGAGACATAGCAGGCACGGAAGAGGATAGCCAGATAGAGGAAGATGAGGAATCCTGCACCGATGACACCGGATTCTTCGACGATGATAGCGAAGATATAATCGGCGAAAGCCAGCGGCAGATAGTCTCGTTCCTTACTGTTTCCCGGTAGTACGCCGACGGGCGATTTTCCTCCACGAGCGATGGCGATGGAGGCATAGTATTCCTGATAGTTCTTATCGGTCAGCTGATACTTGGATGTGGCTTCCGAACCACCGTTTCCATCGACACGGCTGACCCAGGTGGTCGCCCGTTTAAACGGTCCACCCAGTTCTCTTCCCTGCCGCACAAACGCAAACTCCACGATGATATATCCCAAGACCAAGGCGAGGATAGCGATGCCTGCCACGGACATCGTATATTTCCATGGGATACGTGCCAGGATCCAGAGGAAGAAGACGATCATGGCGATGAGGATGGCGGTGGAGAGGTTAGAAAGCATGATCGGCAGTGTCACGGCGGCGGTGATGCCCAGCGTGCGGTAGAAATACTTCCGCTTATCCGCTTCACTCTTGATGCGCGCCAACTGGTCTGCCACGACGATGATGAGGGACAGTTTTGCCAGTTCGGAAGGTTGGAACGTGATGCCGGCGATGCGTATCCATCGGGCGGCACCGTTGATGGTGACCACCAAGGGGTTTCCCGGTATGAGCGTCGTATAGACGAGTAGGGCACTGATGCCCAAGAGGATATACCCGAAGAACCGCACCCAGTAAGTGGGTACGAACTGGATACCATACGCGGCGGCGATGCCTAAGAAGATATAGATCATCTGCTGACCGATCGGTCCCAGCACCGAATGGTTCGAATAGACCAGGGTGGAGGATGCCGAGAACAAGGCGATGATCGCTACTCCGATGAGGAGCATGAACAGCACCCAGAAGGTCTTATCCGTATTTTTGAAATTCAGTTTCATAAGGCTCTTACAGCGGCCATGAATTGTTCACCGCGGTCTTCGTAGGATTTGAACAGGTCGAAGGATGCGCAGCATGGAGAGAGGAGCACGGTGTCTCCGTCTTGCGCTGCTTGGTAGGCACCTTGAACGGCGTCGTGGAGATTGTCCGTGTCAATAATGGCTATTGGCTTTTGGCTATTGGCTATTAGCTGTTTATTTAATTCTCCGAAGTGCTCTCTTAACTTCTCGTTATGCAGACCCATGAAGATGAGGGTGTGACATTTCTCACGCACGAGTTCGTCGATCTCCGAGTAGTCATTGCCTTTGTCTTTTCCGCCTAAGATGAGGACGGTGGGAGTGGTCATGGACTCCAGAGCGTACCAGCAGGAATTGACGTTGGTGGCTTTGGAGTCATTGATATAGCGCACGCCTTTGACCGTTGCTACGTATTGGAGACGATGTTCGACACCCTGGAAGGTCATGAGACTTTCCCGGATGATGTCTTTCTTGATGTTCAATACATTCGCTGCAATGGTGGCGGCCATGGAGTTGAGGACGTTATGTCGTCCTTTGAGTGCCAGTTCTTCTTCGGACACAGGCAGCGGGTTAGGCTGGGTGAAACCGTAGGGATAGAGGGTCGCACCTAATTGGATTTTCTTCATCTCCCGATCGATGACGGGATCTTCCGCCCAATAGATGAACGAGTCCTCTTTGGTCTGGTTACGCGTGATGCGGAACTTGGCATCGATATAGTTTTGAAACTTATAATCATACCGGTCGAGGTGATCGGGTGTGATGTTCAACAAGATGGCGATGTCCGCTTTGAAATCGTACATGTTATCGAGTTGGAAAGAACTGAGTTCGATGACATAGTAGTCATGATCTTCGTGTGCCACCTGGAGAGCCAGGGAGTTACCGATGTTTCCTGCCAGACCCACATTGAGACCTGCCTGACGCAGGATATAATAGATGAGGGAAGTGGTGGTCGTCTTTCCGTTTGAACCGGTGATGCAGATCATCTTGGCCTTGGTGTATCGGGAAGCGAACTCGATTTCCGAGATGATAGGCGTTCCTTGTGCTTGTAACTTTTGGATGAGCGGTGCGGTCAAGGGGATGCCGGGGGATTTGACGATCTCATCGGCATTGAGGATGAGGTCTTCGGTATGCTGACCGTCTTCCCAACGGACACCGTTCTGGTCCAAAAGGGCACGGTACGGCTCGGAAATCGTACCGCAGTCGGAAACGAAGACATCGAATCCTTTCTCTTTGGCGAGGATAGCGGCACCGCTACCGGACTCGCCTGCACCTAAAACAACAATTCTCTTTTGCATAGTTAACGTATTTTAAGGGTTAGGATTGTAAAGGCTGCGAGGATGAGGGTGACGATGCAGAAACGGAGCACGATCTTGGTCTCATGATGCAGGTTCGGACTGCCTTTGAAGAGTATGCGGCACGTCGGGTCGTTTTTGAGCACCTGATCGACAGAGGTGCGGAAATGGTCATGTAACGGTGCCCGTTTCCATACGCGGATATGTTGGCCGCGTTTCTTGGCGAACTTGTACACCTGGGTCTGCAGGATGACGGAGACACTTTCCATCAAGAACACACCGCAGAGGATGGGGATGAGCAACTCTTTATGAATCATCATGGCGCAAACACCGATGATACCACCGATGGTGAGACTACCGGTGTCCCCCAGGAAGACCTGTGCCGGGAAACCGTTGAACCAGAGGTAACCGACCAGCGCACCGACGAAGGAAGCGAGGAAGACTACCAGTTCTTCGGAACCGGGTATGTACATCACATCGAAGTATTCCGCCCACACAAAACTACCGCTTGTGTAGGCCAGGATAAGCAAAGCGATACCGATGATCGCTGAGTTGCCTGCACACATACCGTCCATGCCGTCGTTGAGGTTGGCACCGTTGCTGACAGCAGCCACCACGATGATGGTGAGGATCACGAAGAAGATCCAGCCGAAACGGTATTTGTTGTTTTCTCCCGTCCAGGAGAAGAGGTCTGCATAGTTGAAGTTATGATGTTTGACAAACGGAATGGTGGTTTGGGTTGATTTGACGGGTTCCTGAGTGGACTGATCCACTACGACGATGTTGTTCTCCACCGTGGTGGTCACATGTTCGTGCATCGTGACAGCCGGACAGAAACGCAGGGTTAATCCGACGATAAGGCCTAACGCTACCTGACCGCCGATTTTTATCCAACCGTTCAAACCGTCTTTGCGTTTTTTGAAGGTCTTGATATAGTCATCGGCAAAACCCAGCGCACCCATCATGAGGGTGGTGATGATCATGAGCAACATATAGACGTTGTTCAGTTTGCCGAGCAGCAGACTCGGGATGAGGATGGCTGCAATGACGATAAGTCCACCCATGGTCGGAACACCCACTTTACCTACATTGAACGGATCGATCTTGGCGTCGCGTTGTGTCTCGGTGATGTTCCGGCGTTTCATGAAGTTGATGAACCAGTTACCAAACCAGATGCTTACGCAGAGTGCGATGACACCGGCGATGATGGCTCGGAAGGAGATGTAGGTGAACAGACGGGCACCTAACAGGTCATTGAAATGTTCAAAAAAATGATATATCATATTAACAGTATTTTCTTACTTGCTCGTGGTCGTCGAAATGGTGCTTGACCCCTTTGATGATTTGGTAGTCTTCGTGTCCTTTTCCGGCAACGAGAATGACATCGTTGGCCTGTGCCAGCATACAAGCCGTCTGAATGGCTGCGGCTCGGTCTTCAATGACCAAAGTGGTACGCAGTTCGTCCTCCGTGAGTCCGGCTTTCATGTCATTGAGGATATCCTGCGGTTCCTCGTCACGTGGGTTGTCGGAGGTCAGGATGAGTTGTTCGCTGCCGGCTTTGGCGATCTTCGCCATCATGGGTCGTTTGCCTTTGTCGCGGTTGCCACCGCAGCCGATAACGGTTATTAACTTTGGCTGTTGGCTATTAGCTATTGGCTTTTTATTGCTCAGTATCTCCCGGATCGTTTGGATGACGTTATCCACCGCATCGGGGGTATGGGCGTAGTCCACAATAGCCGTCCAACCCTTGGGGCTGTGGATGGTTTCAAACCGACCGTTGACGGGGGTGAGGGTGCTCAGTACACGCAGTACCTCCAGCTCGTCAAAACCGAGACATAAAGCGGCACCGTAGATACAGAGCAAGTTGGAGACGTTGAACCGACCCACCAGCGGAACAAACACCTCTTTGCCGTTGATATTCAGCATCATTCCGTCGAAACCTTCTTCAAGGATCTGCGCCTTGAAATCGGCCAGCGAACGGGTGGAGTAGGTGTGTACGGCCGCTTTGCAGTTCTGCGTCATGACCAGGCCGTTCTTGTCATCTTTGTTGGTGACGGCAAAAGCGGTTTTGGGCAGGTTGTCAAAGAGCCGTTTCTTGGTGTCGCGGTAGTTATCGAAGGTCTTGTGATAGTCGATATGATCGCGTGTGAGGTTGGTGAACAGTGCACCGTTGAAGTCCAGACCGGCGATGCGTTCCTGCGCGATGGCATGGGAAGATACTTCCATGAAGGCGTAGGTACAACCGGCATCCACCATGCGCCGCAACAAACCGTTTAATTCAATCGCATCGGGGGTGGTGTGCGTGGCCGGAACGGCTTCGTCTTCGATATAATTGACGACGGTGGACAGTAAACCGGCTTTGTGGCCTAACGCACGCACGAGTTTATATAATAAGGTGGCGATGGTGGTCTTGCCGTTTGTACCGGTGACACCGACGAGTGTCAACTGTTTACTCGGTTCTCCGAACCACTTGGAGGCCAAGAGTCCCAAGGCCTTGTCGGTGTTGTCGACGAGGATATAGGTCACGGGCGAGGGGGTACCGGTTACGGGTATGTACTCTTTTTTAGAGAGAACAATGGCACTTGCGCCTTTGGCGACACAACCATCAATGAACGTATGGCCATCTACTGCTGTGCCTACCTGGGCGACAAACAAGTCATTTTCACCGATCTTGCGGCTGTCAAAATGCAGATCGTGTATCTCTTTGTCCGTGGTACCGATGACCTCAAAGGGGTTCAGTACACTGATTAATTCGCTAAGTATCATAGTTTATCTTTTTTCTAATCGTTGTTCCCCTTCTTCGTACACGTAGCAACCGGTGTACGCCATGGTTTTTTCTGCTATCTTACGCACCGTTGAACCGCAGTCCATACCGGCATCGTAGGTGTGCGGCGGTTGCGGGTCTTCGATCATACAGATGCAGGTGTATTGTGGATTTTCTTCGGGGAAATAACCCACGAACGTAATGCGGTGGTGCAAACCGTCGTAGTCACTCTTGGACCGCTTGGTAGCTTTGGGATTACGAATCTGCGCCGTACCGGTTTTACCGGCAATAGACACCAATTTGGATTGCGCTTTGGGTTGTTTCCATTTGTTGATAGACGCCGTACCCAATTTGTTATCCCATACCACATCGTGCAGGGCCAGTTTGAGGTCAGCAATCACTTTCTTACTGCAGATAGACGATTTGACCACTTCGGGTTTGAAGGTTCGGATATCTTGTCCGTCCTTCCGGATGGCGGTCACTAACATTGGTCGCATCATCTTACCGTTATTGGCGATTGCATTGTAAAACATGACTAAAGTCATGGGTGTCACTTCTACAGCATAACCGTAGGCCATCTTACTGATCGTCACGGTATCGTTGACCGGCGGGTTGATGCGAGGTATCTGGGCACCCGGAATCTCGCAATAGACACTGTCCCGGATACCTAATTTCTGAATCGACTTGACGAACTTGGTAGCGGAATGGTCATATCGGTCTGTCACCAGTTTGGCGAACGCGATGTTACTAGACACCGCCAACGCGCTACGTACAGTGTATATCGTGTCTTTGGGGTGGGAGTCGGTATGTCTGGCTCCTTTTCTATTCTTGTTGTCGGGGTACCACCATGGTTTTTCGGTGGTGCTGACGGTGTCATCCAAAGTTACCAGGCCGTCGTTCATCATCGCGGCCAAGGAAACGGTTTTGAACGTAGAACCCGGATCCACACGCAGCACGGCATGGTTGAGACGTTCTTTGAAACTGTCCTCTCCTGTTCGGTCCACATTGGAAATAGCGCGTATGTAACCCGTCTGCGTCTCCATGAGGATGCAGCAACCCCATTGTGCATTGCGCTCTTTGACTTTCTCTTTCAGCGCCTTGTCCACGATATCCTGCAGGTTCATGTCCAGTGTCGTGACCACATCCATTCCGTCTTGTGCTTCCTGAATGGTGATCATTTCCTCCCGTCCACCGATTCGCTCTACGCGACCGATACCGTCTTCTCCCCGCAGTTCTTTCTCAAAGCGTTTTTCCAGTCCTACGTTTCCTTCTCCACTGTTGGCGTAGATGTCTCCGATGGTTCGCTTGGCAAGGTTTCCGTAAGGATTGATACGCTCATGACGGTCTTCGTAATAGACACCGCTCTTGAACTTACCTTTCTTCACCAAGGGGTTTTGGTCCAACTGCTTGCGCTGGATGTAATTAATAGGTCCATTGTGCAGTTTATACCGCGTGTTGCCTTTTTTGAACTCCTTGGTAAGCATCTGTTTGTACTCCGCCTTGGAGTGCGCTTTTAAGATAATGGACAGGTCATGCGCCAGGGTGTCCACGTATTGGTAGAATAGTTTGCCGGAGTCTTTGACCAAAGCCTGCGCTTTGGTGTCCATGAAAACATCATACCTCGGCATACTGGAAGCCAATAACTGACCTTTGCAATCCAAGATGTTTCCCCGGATGGCAGGAATAACCTTGTGTGTCGGTTCCTGATACTCGGCAGCCTGAAGCCATTTGTCACGTTCCACCGTTTGGATGTACACGATGCGTCCGATGACGGCAATAAATCCGATAAGGATGATGATGAAGATGATGGCGAAGCGCCAGATCGTGTTTCGTTGTTCGTTAGACATTACTTCAAAATTTTAATAGTTGGTTTGGTATTTTCGTGAAGCGTACTTCCTTTTTCTTTTAACGCTTCCAGGATTTGCGACAAACGCGTGGTTTTGGTCAGTTCCGCGTGAATGGTCATGTACCGGTACTTGGCATCCATCATCTCTTTCTTGGCGTCCGTTAACCGGTGTTGCTGCTTGACGGCCTGGTAACCGGTCAGGATATACAGGAAGATCAAGGCGATGATAAGTCCGATTAAGGGATATTGGTTCCTGAATCGTTTGTTACGCAGCTTGTCTCCGTTTAGCCAGGATTGTATGTCTTGTGCCTTTGCCATCTTATCGCTTCTCTGCTATTCTCAGTTTTGCGCTGCGGCTGCGAGGATTTCTCTCTACTTCCTCCTCGCAAGCCGTACGCCCCTTCTCTATAATCTCGAACGGCGACAGGTTGTTGCCGTAAAAATCTTTTTCGATAGTTCCTTCCAGGTTTCCGCTCCTCAAGAAATTCTTTACCATCCGGTCTTCCAAAGAGTGGTAGGTCAGCACCGCTATTCTTCCTCCGGGTTTGAGCAGATCGCGTGCGGCTACCAGCATCTCCCGTAAAGCACCCATCTCATCGTTCACTTCGATACGCAGGGCCTGAAACAGACGTGCCAACTCTTTACTCATCTCGGCAGGAATGCGCGAAGCGGCTACGAGGTCTTCTGTGCGTTCGATCGGTTTTTGCGCACGTACCTTACATATATTACGCGCGATGTTGCGGCCGTTCTTCAGTTCTCCGTATAACCGGAAGATGTTCGCCAGCTGTTCTTCACTGTAGGTATTCACGATATCCGCTGCGGTATGTTTGGCGGTTTGGTTCATTCGCATATCGAGCGGTGCGGAGAATCGGAAACTGAATCCTCTTTCCGGGCAGTCGAAATGGTGAAAACTGACCCCCAAATCCGCTAACAGTCCGTCTATCTGCTCGATGCCGTAGTAATCCATCCAGTTACGCAGATACCGGAAGTTCGAATGTACAAATGTCCAGCGCTTATCGTCTATTGCATTGCGCAGCGCATCTTTGTCCTGATCAAACGAGAAGAGCCGACCGCCATCTTGTAAACACTCCATCATAGCGCGGCTGTGCCCTCCTCCTCCGAACGTGACATCTACATAGACACCATTCGGTTGGATGTTCAGACCCTGTATGGTCTCAGGGAGCATTGCCGGTATGTGATAGACTGCGTCCATTTAAGATTTCAAATTTTTGATTTGGACATTTTGGCTCTTAACCTAGCAGCGAGTTCGCTTTGACTCAGACGCTTGTTAGCGAATGTCTCCGGAGCCCATAAGGCGAAGCGGTTGAGCATTCCGACGAACAACACGTCGTTCTGTGCACCGATGGTTTCCAAGTTCTTTTTCTGCAACAGAATGCGTCCTTGACCGTCCAATTCCAGATACTCGGCATCGGCCATGAACTGCATCAGGATCAGTTGGTCTTCCGGATCCCACTCGTCAAGCGTCAGGCGCAACTGCTCGACTTTCTCATTCCACACCTCTTCCGGATAGAACATCAGACACTCATTGTCTGCATCACGGCGCATTACGATACGTTTAGACTCTGACTCAGCCAGAATCTTACGATAAGTCGCCGGAACGAAAATGCGCCCTTTTTCGTCCAGTCTTGCTTCGATATTTCCAATGAATGTCTGCATAATTCTCCACTTTGTTATTTTAGGGTCCCCGGAGTAAACCAAGCCGCAGGCTGTTTGCTATGGGGAGAGCGTAGCGTAAAACGTAGCGTAATTGAACGGCTGTGCCGTGAGTCACGCGAGTTTTAACGTTAGCGAGTGCAAAATTACAAAAAATATTTGAAATTCCCCACATTTCCCCACAAAAAAAGTTTTCAATTGTTTTGTTAACAAGTTTTCAACAACTGAATGCATAAAATAACCCACGTAATTTCAGTGCATTACGTGAGTTATTAACATTTCATTAAAAATGTGGGGTAAAGTGGAGTGGTATTATGGATTCTTAATAACCAGACTACCTATTCCCGAATAAATCAGTTCAGCCAAACGCTCTTTATATACGTTCTGCAGGCTGTCTTGACGCTTACGTTCGGTCAGGAAATCCTGCTTGGTATATTGCCAATTGTCTTTCTTATCGATCACATTGGGGATGTCCTGGGTGGAGTAGTAACGATTGAGATAGACCGGCGCCAGATGATCGGTGGAGATACCGCCGCTGTTTCTTCCCCATGAACCCGGTTCGTCTGTAGCCGGCGCTGGGGTGATATAGAGATACCGGTCGATATCGCTCCGTTTGACCACACCGATCGTACTGATGACACCGCTTGCTACGGAAGTGAAATCCGAGGCTACATAGACGGCATCCGGTTGTCGCACATCCACCCACCGCATAGGTAGGACGGAATGACTATAACTCAATAACAGTCCCCATTTCCAGTCCACCAGGTACCAGTTTTGCACCGTGTCCACACGGATAAACGGGTCATGGCCGATGATGAACTCTTTGCAGGTACCGCCTTGGCTCAGATCACGCATGCGGAAATTGCCTTTGCTGTCCGGCACTAACATCACGTTGTGGTGGTATGCGGCTGCCAAAGGATTGAGCTTCACCACGTAATACTTTCCTTCCTGATACTGTTCCTTCCATTCCGGCCCATTGGGATTGCACGATGCGAATCCTACTGCTGCTACAAACAATAGCAATGAATAAATATGTTTCATGCAGTACATATTTTATTTATATAAGATCTTAATCCACGGACCTTTCCGGTTCATCTTTTTATTCGGCAGGTACTTGACGACATACACCGTTCCGGTGTACAGCTTGTCTTCCGGAAGGGGTACTACATTCACGTGTGCACTGACCGGAATGGTAGCGATGAGTGTTCCGTCCGTGGTGTAGATGTTGACACTTCCGTTCGTTAACGACTGCGGCAGATAGACCACGTGGGTCGCAGGGTCGTAGTTGATCGAGTCGTACGCTAAAGTCAGATGCTTGGAGTCTGCCGGTTCTCCGTCCGGTGTGTAGATATAGAATGGTTCACTCAGTGTACTCAGGTGTTCGTCGCAACCTTTATTCTCCTCACATTGCAGGCGGATATAATACGTCGTGTTCGGTGTCAGGTCATAAGCATAGAACTGCGTGAACGGTTCCTGATCCTCCGGATCCTGCGGAATAATCGTCATCTCACGTCCCTTGTACGTGTAAACGGTCTTTTGGTCAAACGTAGTAGTGAACGCATCCAGGCAGACACCCTCTCCACCGATAGACGTGTAGTTCAGCCGGAAACGACGGTATCCCTCCTCGTGTGAGAAATTGCGGGTGTACGTAAATTTCTTTGTGTTCTTGGTGACAGAAATCGTTCCCAGAGTGTCAATACCCGAATCACTGAAACCGATGAGGGTGAAGAAACCCACTTCGGAATCGGTTGTTGCAGGCGCATTCAACCACATACTCAGTTCAACCACCGGTTGTGGGAAGATCGGCGAGATGATATGTTCGTCGTTTTCTTTGAACCAAAGCGAAACGGCACCTTCCTCCTTTGCCTTGGTCGTCGTGCGGTAGAACGAGGTGTACCAACCGCTTTCGGCAACCGTCACTTCCTCATCCCAGCCTTCAAAACTCTCCATGACCGACTCCCGGCCATCTTCCATATGATACATCGTCACGTAGTACTCTTCCGCGTCATCTTGCGGTGTCCAGCGTACGAGGAATGAGGTGGGTGTGACATCTTCAACAGCCGAGATAGACGGCGATTCAATCAGTACCGGTCTCGGACTGATGCCGCGTACCGTTAAGGTACCAACGGACTTGTCCTGACGAACGGTGATTGATCCCTGTTTTACTTCGCACACCATCTTACGCGGTGCGTATTGTACGTATATATCGGTCTCTAAGATGGAGTCAGCCTGAACACTCGCCGTCAAAGAAGTGCGCCAGTTAACACTGTCGTTGGAGATATAGAAACCCGTTCCGGAAGAGGAGATGGTTACGTCCATATTCGGATCCAGATGTTCCCCGGCGATGCGCAGTTTGGACCCCGGTGTATAACCGATCTTGCTATCCGGGTTATAGGTACTTTGAATCACCGGCAGTTCTGCAGGCAGAAACATGAATCCGTTGGATTTAAAGGTAAAGACGATATTCTGTCCGCTTTCGGTGATGTCCGTGATTGGTTGCTCTACGATCTCTCCGTTATGCAATAACGGACTGAAGGTTGTCACGTTCTTTGAACCGGGGTAGGGATCACTCGCTGCCGAATAACCTCGTACACCTCCGGCCTCTTCGATGTCATAACGCAGAGGAGTGCTGTTATTGGGACTGTTATTTCCCCAAGCCGATGCACTGTAATCCACGTGCCAGATGAGCAGACCCGTTCCCGGTAAACTCGTGGAATGACGATCCCATCCTACATTCTGGCGGTTCTCCAATAACCAGTACTCACTCGGACTGGGCGAACCCCAACTGAGGTTATGCGTCTCTTTGGCGATCAGATAAACCTGTTTCTTTCCGTTCTCGATAGGCTCCAAGGTATAGACACCTGCTTCGGTTAACTGAACAGGCGTTAACCATCCTAACTCAAACCGCTCTCCGGCGGTATGGGTAGGGGGCGTCTTTCCGTTTCCGTTGTAACTGCCGGAACACATGATATCCCATGAACCGATGGTGTATGCACCGGACTTATCGGTGTCGTAGTAGTCCGGTAAACCGAGAACGTGTCCGAACTCGTGACAGAATGTACCGATGCCGCACATCGCGTTTCCTGCGGAACCGCGTAACTCCGATGTGCAGGCGTAGTCGTAGATCAGTTTTCCGTTCACGCGGTCACCTGTGGTAACGACGCTGCGGTGCGGCCAGATGGTTGTCGATGAGGCACCTTCCGCTTCGTTATGACCGGCATAATAGATAAATACGTTATCCAAACGACCGTCGTTGTTGGTGTCGTAAACCGACATATCGACACCTAACTCGTCCGATACTTTCGTACAGGCTTCTACGACCATGCGACCGGTATGCTCGTCGTAATAAGCGCTGGTCTTATTCAACTCAATCGGTCCGTAACAATCAAAGATCGGAGAAAAGATACTGTCGGAACATGCGATGAAGTAGTCCCGTGCCGAACCGACTCCGCCGTTAGCGCTGTACCCCGATTCATTGAGCATCTTCTCAAAGTCCGCCTGTTTGTATTGGAACTTCTGATCGGTGAAATTGACAAGAATAACGATGCTATGCGGACTACCGGATAACGGGAAAGTAGCGGCAAACTGTTGCTGTTGTGCTACGTGTCGTGCCTTACGTGCCGATGCCGAAGGCGTTACCACCGACGCATCGTTGATCCACATGCCTTGTTTATTCATACGTACAGGCGTACCGTCCATGCGCGTGTAGTAACTGTGAAACTCGTCGCCTTTCAACTGCAGCGTCACCTCACTTCCGTCTGCTTGTACCTTCACAATCGGTTCCGGTGTGGCCATAACTGCCCAAGCACTCACACTCAGCAAACAGGCACTCAGAAATACGAATATCTTTCTCATATGCGTAGATTTTTCCAATTTAGGCCGCAAAGGTACAAAAAAAATCCCACATACGCAAATGTATGCAGGATTTTTTTTAGATTTTCAAGAAAATTACTTACCCTCAATACCCTTTACCAGTCTAAGTGGCTCTACTTTACCGAGGTTAATCATAGCTTTCGTATCTTTCTTTGCACGAACTTGTTTCTTCGGAGCACCATACGGTTGCCCCTTCTCTCCGTCCTCATAAATGTAGGTTTCCAGATCCAATGCGTACGGTTGTGCAAGAGCTTCAGAATAAGATTGAGCTTCTTCATTCAATGCTAAACCGGTTCCTAATGCGCCTGCACACCAATCTACTTTCAGTTGATATACAGGAACAATTTCTTCCTCTTCATTGTAATCGGTATAGAATACACCTCCGGTGATGATAGCATCAAACCAAGGATAGGAAGCGATACTACCGTCTTGGATGATGGCTGCACGGAGATGCGCACCCTTTGCGCCTGTAGCGTAAAGATCTTTATCAAACGAAGGTGAGCTACCAGCGTCTCTTGCTTCGAAATAAGCTTGCCATACGTTACCAATGATTGCCGGATCTAATGAACCAGCTTCAGCTCCGAATGCAGTATTGTTGTAGTCTTCTGCAATCGTGAAAGCCAAATCCCAAGGCTCACCGATATATTCACCGGAAGTAGAAGATTCAATGAACGGAATGGATGCGGTCACAAAAATGTAATCGCCAGCACCTTCTTCGTCACCGGGGATAACTACATCGCTCGGAATACACAACTCTACAGAGTACAATTTGCAGGTATAAGTAGCCTTTTTGGTCTCATAGACAATCGTAGTGTCGCTTACAGGTTCTGCTGACTTAGTGGACGGGAAATAATAAACAGTGGAACTGGGTGCCCAACTTTCCTCGAAGGTCATAACGGTTACTTGGCATACTGCGCTCAGTTCACCATGCTTAGCGGTGATGTTAGCCTCACCGGAAGCAACAGCTGTAACAACGCCTTTTTCATCTACAGTTGCAACTTCTTCGTTGCTACTCTCGAAAGTTAATTCCGGTGCAGTGGTGATGCTGGTCGGCTCCCAACGAACAATCAGTTTCTGGGTCTCACCAGGTAACAACTCTACAGTTTTCTCTTTGAAGGAAATAGAGGTATACGAACTACCACTCTCAGTCGGTTTACAGCCTGCAAAAACTAATGCAAGGGCTGCTAATACTACAAAATACTTTTTCATAATGATTTTTTTTTATTAGTTATTGTTTTGTAAATTGGTTTTACTTCCGATATTCGGGTTGTAACGGGTCTCTGAGGTTGGGATCTGGCATTGGAACTGCTCAGCCTCAGCGCTGCTGGTGATATCCAGTGTCTTGTCTCCACGACTCAGGTGGTTTGTTCCCAGCGTACGCTGTTTCTGCAGACGACGCAACATCTGCATCGAGTAACCTTCACCCCACATCTCAACACGCCAGTTGTAGATGATCGCTTCTTTTACAGCCTCGGAACCGGTTAGACTGGCTAACCAAGCGTTGTAAGCGGTCTCTTCACCCGGAATGACACGTTCGTCACATAATGCCTGGAGGTACGAAACGGCTGTGGTATAGTCATCATTGCTCCATGCAGCTTCGGCAGCAATCAGGTAAGCTGACTCGACACGCATAAACACGTTGTCGCACAACCAGTCACGGTCCACCTTATCCAGAGCCGTTACATGTTTGTACTTGGGACTGTAGAACTTACCGTCCGGACAATAGGGGAATTTCTCCGAACCGGAACGGAACCAACCAAGACGTGCGTCCCAACCCATTGTTTCGATATCTTCATACAACTTACTGTCGATACCTTTGGTATCACCGGCCGCTGCGTAACTATACGAGTGGATATCAACCTGACCGAAGAAGGAACCCAAAGCAGTGGTGGTTTCTACGGTTACATCCTGACCCCACATCCAGTTAGCGGCAGATACATCGGAGAAACCGGTGGAGAACAGGTCTTTGTACTTCAACAGCGGGTATTTGCCACCGTTGATAACAGCCTGCGCTTGCTCCAAAGCAATGGTGTAGCAGTTCTTGCCGTCTGCTATGATTGTATTCTTGTCGCCGTGGTTCAGCATCGCATAAGCCAGCATCAGACGAGCTACGTCTGCATCGATCTCCAGCTTCGAAGAACGCTGGTTGAACGGAGCGAAGAAATCCAACAACTCAATGGCCTCCGACAGGTCCTCATAGATGCGGTCATAAACTTCACCTACGGTGGAAAGCGGTGCACCTAAGGTACCTGCCTTGACATCTGTACCTGTGTAAACAGGGATAGCATCTACGTCGAGATCCGCTACATCTTTGTCACGGGGATCCGTGTAGATATCCAGCAGGTTGGCATATGCCCAACCACGCATAGCCAGGATCTGACCGTAGTAATAACCGTTCGCTGCGATCTCATCCGACGGATCACCACCTTCGGCAAGGGTCTTCAAGATCTCATCCACCTGTTCCGCAACTGCGATGTCACAGAGGTTTGTCAGGTTGATGATCTCATAGAAATACGACCATGCGTAACTGCGGTTGTAAGCATAGTAATAACCGCGCTCGAAGTTTTCAAACCATCCGTAACTGGATTTCTTCATCGCCATGTCGCCCGACTGGATATCACTGTACATATCCAGCGAACGCTTGCCGAACGTGTCGTGGCCGCCGTATTCATACAGCTTCGAGTAGATACCTAAGATCGAACCTTGCAGGTTGTCCGGTAGTTGCTCATACTGATCTTGCAGCAGAACACCGCCGTCCGGATATTGCGTCAAGAAGCTGTCTCCGCAGGAACTGAGGCCCAAACCCATCACGATGGATGCTAAAATATATTTTGCTTTTTTCATATCTGTAACCTCCTATGTTTAGAATTGTACTTTTAAACCTGCCATGATGGTGGATAACGGACTATAGTCGTCATAACCGTTCGTACCGCTGAAGGACATCATCGGGTTGTAACCGCGACGTGCCGATGCAATGGCCAGGTTATCAGCAGCTACCCAGATCTGCAAGTTGTTCAGTTTGATCTTCTCGATCAGTTTCTTCGGGAACTTGTAACCGATGTTGATGTTGTTCAGACTCAGGTACGAGTTGCTCGTTAAGAAACGATCCGAAGAGGCATTGGCGTAGTCGTCTGCACCGTTACTCAAACGCGGAATATTGGTGTTTGTGTTGTTCTCCGTCCATGCGTTCTTGATATCTTTGTGCCAGTTCATAGAGCCGATCTTGTCGCTATGCATCAACCGCGCATACATGTTATCGTATCCGTAACCACCGATACGGTAACTGCAGCTTACGCTGAACGTGAATCCGTATGCCTCCAAATCAATACCGAAACCACCGTCCAAATCAGGCATGTAACTCTTTCCGATATAGTTGCTACCTGCGTAGGTGTATTCCTCGTTGGTAACGGTCGTCGTGGCAATGTGTGCATTTGGGTTCTTGAGCTTGTACTCATAAACCGAAGCAATGTAGTTGTCGCCGGACTCGCCTTCGGGGATCAACTCTGCCGATTCGTGACCGAAATCACCCTTGTCGGCATCGTAGTAAGCGGTGTAGCATGCCTGACCTTCGTCGTTAACACCCTCATAATGAACCATGTAGTAGTCAGCCGTCGAGTGACCTACTGCCATACCACCGGACATCACCATACGTTGCGGCTTGCCGTCCTCGTCATAACCGTCGATCGGCATCTGCAGCATCTTGTTACGATAGTAACCGCCGTTCAAACGGATATCCAACTTCACGTTACGACTATTCACAGCGTGTGCCTTCAAGTCAAATTCAACACCCTGGTTCTCCATCGCTGCGTCGTTGACGTAGTATCCGCCATAACCCAGCGAAGGTGCCACGTAACGGGGGAAGAGCATGTTATCGGTCTTCTTATAGAAGTAGTCGATCTCTACATCCAGGTATTTCTTGATGCTGAACTCCAGACCGAGGTCGATCGTGCTGGTACGCTCCCAGGTCAACTCCGGGTTACCTTTGTAACTCCATACATAACCCTTGTTACCGTCCACGTTCTCTACGTTGTATTTGTCGGAATACATCATATCACCGATGTCCTGGTTACCCAGCACACCCCAGCTCAAACGTAACTTACCGTTCTTCAGCCATTCAGCAGCCTCGGTACCTTCCATGAAGTGCTCGTTCGTGAAACTCCAAGCACCACCCACGGAACCGAAGTGACCCCAACGGTGACCCTTGGCGAACTTGGACGAACCGTCTGCACGGTAATTGGCAGTGATGTGATAACGGCTGTCATACTCGTAGGTAACGGTTGCTAATGCGGACTCCAGAGTGCTCGTACGAGCGTAACCCGCTACATCGTCCATTACTACACCGTTGCTCAACTGGTTCGAATTGTCCTCTACGATATTCTTCTTCTCTCCATACTGCACATTGTAGGTGAAATAGGTGGTCTCATGACCTGCCATCAAGCGGATAGTGTGCTCGTTGAAGGACTTGTTGTACTCTAACAACTGGTTGCTCGTAACCGCCAGATAGTTGTACTGTACCTGACTTACACGACCTACGTTCGCTGCGTTTCCGTAATATTTGTTCTCCAACTCGTTCGTGTTGCTGTTCATGTACTGCATACCCAAGTTCACCGTGAACTTAAGACCCTCATATAACTTGAACTCCAGGAAGGTGTTGGCTACCGTCTGGTGACGAACCGTGCGTTGCTTATCCCATTCCAATGCACCCGCGGGGTTGATACCGAAACTATACGGACGACCACCTTCTTCTCCGATATTCGGGTTGCCGTTGTCACCGTAGTCGTACATCTTACCACCCGTCTTCGGATCTACTGCCGGAAGACCGGTTGCCGGATCATATACATATACCGGATAGATCGGCGGAATCTGGTTTACGAACGCAAAACCATTGTTGGCGTCAGAACCCTGACCCGGGTTGCTGATAGCCGCATACGAATATTGGATGTTCAAACCACCCTTCAACCATTTCTTAGCCTGGTAGTTGATGTTCGCACGTGTGTTGAAACGCTGGAAATCCGATGCGGTATAGTAACCCTCGTCTTTCAAATAACCAAAACTGGTGTAGTAGTTCAACTTCTCGTTACCACCGCTGATCTTTGCTGTTGCCTCCAGTTTCAAACCGTTGTGGAACAAGGTGTTGTACCAGCTGTCCATGTTTTGGAACTGAGCCAGACGCTTTGCGCCGGCATAGTCAAACGTCGGGATAACGCGATCCTGGTTGTCATACGGGATAATTAACAAGTTACCCGGTTGATCCCAGATGTTATAGATCGTCGGGATACCGTTTGAACTGAACAGGTTCCTGTTGGCAGCTTTAACAGCATTGTTCTCTCCCTGATGTTTCACCAGGCGCTGCTCGTTATACAAGCTCTGCCAAGCCATTACTACGTAGTCTTCCGGACTATCGATCACGTCGTACATCGGCAACAGACGCATGTTGGCACCTGCTTTGATGTCCACTTCGATCTTTCCGTCATCACCGTTGGACGAACCTTTCTTGGTCGTGATCACGATCACACCGTTTGCACCACGGCTACCATACAGAGATGTAGCGGTCGCATCTTTCAGAATCGTCGTTGATGCGATATCACCCGGGTCGATAGAAGAAATCGAACCTGCATCCAATGGAATACCGTCCACAACGTACAGCGGTGAACTGTTGGCGGAGATAGAACCGATACCACGCAGGTTGATCGATGCCACCGTTCCCGGCTGACCACTCGAGGTCGTTACCTGCATACCGGCTGTCGTTCCGGCCAATGCCTTCGTGATATCCGAAGGATTCTTCTTCTCGATGTCCTCTGCCTTTACGGTTTCTACCGATCCGGCATAACCACCCTTACTGACGCTTCCGTAACCGGTAACAACCAGATCGTCCAATTCTTTCGCGTCATCGTAAAGAGTGATCTTGAGGTTCTTACCTGCGTCCACTTCCGTCGTCTTCATACCCAAGTAACTAACGACCAGCGTCTTCACAGACTCCGGTACGCTCATCTCGAATTGACCGTCGTAATCCGAGATTGTACCCTGTGTGGTTCCTTTCGCCATAATAGCCGCACCGATGATAGGCTCACCCTTCTCATCGACTACCACACCGCTTACTTGCTGCTGTGCATACAAACCTACGCTCAGCACTGCAAGGAAGAGTAATGTAAAAATCTTCTTCATTGTTTGTTATTTTTTTTTTTTATTTAATGTTTATACGTACGCGTAAATACGAAAAATCGCGCAAAATTACAACTTTTTTTTGAAACCACCAAATTTTTTGGCAAAAAAGTGCAAATTTTGTGCAATTTTTAGTATAAATGTTACAAAATCGGGCTATTCGTATGTCAAAATGAAAGTTTTTTGAGCTTCAAAAAGTTCTTGTGCAACTTCCTGTAACTGCAGCTCCGTAGTCTGTTCTATCTGCCGCATCGTCTCCTGCCATTCGGGGGCATAACCGCGATATAAAACCGATTTGGCCAATGCCAACGCACTGTTCTCCTGATTCTGCGCACTAATCGCCAATTGTCCCCTTAACTGTACCAAGGCATGTTGTAATGCCGACCGGCTCAAAGGCGTTTCCATTAACTTGTCCAACTCCTTGCGTACCAAAGAAAAACTCAAACTATAATCTTCCGGATCGCACGCCCAATAGATGCACCAATAACCCGTGTCACTCAAGGGCGTGTAAGTGGATTCTACCGTGTAAACAAGTCCTTTTGACTCCCGTAAACTCAGATTCAACCGGCTGTTCAAACTGCCGCCGCCTAAGATATTATTGAGCAGAAACATCGGTAATTGTAACGCATGACCTATTTTATACGCGCGCCCGCCTATCATCGCGTGCACCTGGTGCGTGTGCTTCTTATAAGCGCGCGTGCGCTCCAGAAAACTAAGCTCCCTGGTTTCCCTAGGCTCCCTGGGATTCCTGGTTAGAGTCCCGAACGCCTTCTCCGCAATTCGAAAGAACCGTTCCGGCTTAACATCTCCCTGACAGAAAACCACCATCCTCTCCGGCGTGTAATGCGCTTCCATCCATTCTTGCGCATAACTCGGCTTCGACGAGATATGTTTGAGCGTCTTCTTGGTGCCCAAAATAGGCTGCGCTAAGGGACTACCGGCAAAAACCAGGTTCTCAAAATCATCGTAGATCAATTCACTCGGACTATCGTTGTAACTCTCGATCTCATCCAAAATCACCATCCGCTCCTTGTCCGTCTCCTCTTTCTTAAACGCCGGCTCCATGATCATCTCCGCAATAAGATGCAGCGTTAACTGCACATGTTCTGCCAGGATCGCCGCGTAAAAAGTGGTCTCCTCCTTGGTGGTATAAGCGTTGATCTCACCGCCTATCCCTTCTATTGCATGGATGATTTGGCGTGCCGAATGGTGCGTCGTGCCCTTAAAAACACAATGCTCGATGTAATGCGCCATGCCGTTCTCTTCCGGACGCTCGTCACGCGTACCCGTTCCCACCATCACACCCACATAGGCAACGGGAGAGGGTGTCCAACGGTGGACAATTTTAACGCCATTTGGCAAATTATGATAAAAAGTTTGCGAATTTTCTTGCATAATTCAAAAAAATGTAGTACCTTTGCACCCGCTTTTGACAAAATCGTAAATCGTCAAATCGTCAATTTTAAAGCGGCATTGGCGGAATTGGTAGACGCGCCAGACTTAGGATCTGGTTCCGGGAGGAGTGAAAGTTCGAGTCTTTTATGCCGCACATCTATTGGAGTACAACAATGAAAAAACATCTTTTTCTCGGTCTCGCTTTTGTAGCCGTTCTCTTTGCTTTCGTATCTTGTGAGACGAAAGCGGTTATGAGTCCTTCCATTCAACAGGCGTCTGAAATCATTCGTACCGACACCAACGGTGTCTGCGACACCATTCTCCTTACGGATTCACTCCACGTCGGAGATACCGTTCAGTTCGGTCTGCTGCTTAACGGTTACTATGACTACCTCCGTACTTTCACCGTCTCCGCGGATGAGGCGAACGTGGCTGTTTCGCTGACCTGGAATGACGAGTTCAAAGAAGCGCTTTCGCAAGAATCCGATCCCGAACACGGAAAACTGATTTTTGTGCCTGAGAAAGTGTACGGCTGTTATACCGCTCTCCAATACATTCCTCTGCATCCCGGAACGTTCCGCATCGACATGACCCTTATCTCGGCAGCCGAGGCACCCTACGCTTCGCAACAGTTATACTTCTTTATTGCAGTCCGCTAACCGCTAATCGCTAACCGCTAACCGCTGTTTCGCTTCGTTCCATAGTTCATCCATCTCGGCAAGGCTCATATCTTTGAGGTCCTTGCCTTGTTCTTTCGCTTTCTGCTCGATATAGTTGAACCGCTTGATGAACTTCAGGTTCGTCTGTTCCAGCGCATTGTCGGGTTTTAACTTATACAACCGTGCCGCATTGATCAGCGAGAACAGCACATCGCCAAACTCCGCCTCCATACCCTTGGTACTTTGTACATCGTCCTTTGTACTTAGGAACTCGTGCTCGAGTTCCTGTATCTCTTCTTTCACCTTCGCCCAGACATCCTCTTTCTTCTCCCAGTCAAAACCCACATTCGCTACCTTATCCTGGATCCGGTACGCCTTCACGATACTCGGCAAAGAGTCCGGAATACCGCCTAACACCGTCTTGTTTCCGCCTTTCTCTTTGAGCTTCACCTGCTCCCACAGATGACTTACATCTTCGGCATTGGAAACCTTTGTACCTTGTACATTGTCCCCTTGTACATTATACACATGAGGATGGCGGAAAATCAACTTGTCGCTGATCCGGTTACATACATCGGCGATATCAAAGTCCCCTGTTTCACTTCCCATCTTGGCATAAAACACCACGTGCAGCAGCACGTCGCCGAGTTCCTTGCTGATCTCGTTCATGTCGTGCCGGGAGATCGCCGTCGCTAACTCATACGTCTCCTCGATCGTGTTCTGGCGCAAACTGTCAAACGTCTGCTTGCGGTCCCAGGGACATTTCTCCCGTAACTCGTCCATGATGTCCAGTAACCGCCCAAAAGCCTTCAGTTGTTCTTCTCTACTGTGCATTGTCTTCTTCCTCTCCCTCGTAGTTATGCAGCGTTAAACGGCCGTGATGATCCAATTTGGCATAGGTCCATTGTTGGAAACAGTCTCCTAACATCACCACGCGGCTGTTCGGCGTGATCTGCAGATCCAACTCGATATGACGGTGCCCGAAGATATAATAGTCGCGGTGGTTGCCCTGTTTCTCCTGTTCCTTGGCAAAAAGCACCAATTCTTCCTTGTGCTCTCCCTTGAACGGACACGGGTTGGCGATCTCTTTCAAACGGCTCTTCTTCGCCCAGCCGTAACCGATCTTATTACCGATCTTCGGCGGCAGACAACGGAACAGGAACTGCAACGTGCTATTATTAAAAATCTTCTTTAACCGCATAAAACGGTAGATCTTTTTCCGCACACGGCTGGGGTAGTACTCTTCCCAGTTGCTCGGTAACAATCCGTCTCCGTGCGCCAAGTACAAGGTCTTGCCGTAACGTTGGATGGAGCAGGGATTGAAATGAATCTCGGCACCCGTGATCTTATGCAGACCACCAAAGGTCCACAGGTCATGATTGCCCGTGAAGATATGAATATGAATACCTTTCTTTGCTAATTTCCTTAACTCTTTGAAGAACGGATTATACTGCCGTTTCTTCTTGTCCCGGATGAAATACTCCATCCAGAAATCAAACATGTCGCCTAACATGTAGATCGACACGGCATCCTCACTCATCATCTCCAACATCTGGATGAGTTTCTTCTGGTGCGCCCAACCTCTCTCGATCGCCAGGCTACCCAAATGAGCATCACTTAAAAAATATATCATGTTAACAATTTAACAGTCTAACAGTTTAACAGTTTAACAATTTAACGCGAAGCTTCTATAAGAAACCGAGCTCCAGTTTTGCTTCCTCACTCATCATATCTTTCGTCCATTCCGGCTCAAAGACGATCGTCACGTTCACATCCTTGATCCCATCGACGGATCCTACCTTTTGCCGGATATCCTCCACAATAAAATCCCCTGCCGGACACGACGGTGCGGTCAGCGTCATCGTGATCTCGCATACTCCGTCCTCCTTCAGCTCAATTCCGTATATCAAGCCCAGATCGTACACGTTCACCGGTATCTCCGGATCGTACACGGTCTTAAGCATCTTCAATATCGCTTCTTCTTTTTCTAAAAACTCGTTCATATTTGTGCATGCTGTGTTTTCTTGGAGTACCCGAAAGCACCAGCCGAAAAAACGGCTGCAAAGGTACTGCTTTTTTTTGACATATGCAAATATTTTGCATTTTTTCTGTGTTTATTTTCTCTCTGGTGGCTCGGAACATAGGCGGTTTAGTTCCTCGCTGTCCGCCCTCTACGTGCGGACGTTTTCGACCTTCGCGTCCGGCATACCCGCGTCTTATTGCATAAAGCCGCGGAAGATGCCGCCCCGCCCGCTCGGTCTCAATGCGGGTATGGGCTCCTTCGCTCCGTATGGTGTTCTGTGCGCGCGATCTCAAAGAGCGCGTCCCTCTTGCTATTTTGTCTATTATTAATGGATGTTATCCCCTCTCCTTTGTTTATTAGCCCGGATTTGATCCGGCCATAACGTTGTCAATTAGGTCGTATAGCATGCGACATCCCACCTGCCCACTTGGCCCCGTTTCCAAAAATTCTATTCTGGTTCATTCTTTTAGCTTGTTTGTCTCATTATTTAACTATATTTTTCTATCCTATAGCCTGTTCCTTTTTTGAGTTGTTCCTTTTTTTTGTATTGGCTTGTATCTTTTTTGCCCCATTTTGGATCTTTTTTTCCATTTTCGTCACCAAAAATTTGCATATATCAAAAAAATATTGTATCTTTGCAGTCGATTTGGAAATTTCCCTTCACCCCGCTTTTACCTCAAAAAGGCCTAAAAAACCTATCGGAACCTATGCGGGAAAAGAGCGGAAACAGATCATCCTAGACAATGCTTATAATTAACATCATATAACAAACACATATACAATACATTACATACTATGGCAAGACATCTGAAAACTGAGATAATTTCCGGTTTGGATCGCATTGTTTCGGAATATGTCATTCTTCCGGCCAATTCCGCTCCACGAGCCCGTGGAGTGCGCTATCTGACCTTCGTAGAAGG
>Ga0256404_1003854_pt1 | contig 29523 bp, 28 predicted proteins | sample RumenRJG_01DNA_FD_185990 | JGI IMG/M metagenome (GOLD analysis project Ga0256404, IMG submission 185990) | Bovine rumen microbial communities from Lethbridge, Alberta, Canada - RJG_01 | ecosystem: Host-associated > Mammals > Digestive system > Stomach > Rumen | place: Canada: Alberta | collected...
TATTGTACATAGGGAACATTCCTCCTTGTTTGTGTTGGTTTTGTCGCTAAACACTTTATCACAAGGTGGGTGTTCCCTTCTATATTTCTTTATTTAATTTTCCGAATAAAACTTTACGCTAGCATCAAATATACAAATATACATTAAGTATATAGTTTTAAAAATTGTCTGAGGTACGCCTACGGCACCTCATCCAATTACATCTTTAAACTCATCTATATTATCAATTTGTGGAATCCTGATAGTAGTAATACGATCTAACTGAATTAATCCTTCGCCTTTTCCTAATCTTGTATTAGGTATATCAACACCATTACCAAATGTTGCAGTAAGAATATTAGATTGTGCATTACCCAATAATACTTTTGTCAAATTACTTCTTGTAGTAGATTGAATGTTTTCTGTTCCTGCTGATTGCATTACAATAAATAGATGAATACAACTAACTCTCGACAGCACGCTCAAATTCTTAGATATTCTCTCAAGCTCTTCCTTTTTCTTTTTATCTAATGATGATTGCAAAGATATATATTCTTCTAATACTACAATTATAGGTTTATAACCTATATCCACAGCTAATGCTTTTGGATTATTATTTAATTCCGATTCTAATTCTTGCATTCTAGAAGACATCTCAGTCTCTATAGATTGTAATTTATATATAATATCATCTATTTCTACATAATAATCGACAAAGTCTCTATATAAGCCATAGGACCTCTTTAGATCCAAAATTACAACTTCCCATCCTTTTACTATAGACTGTATTACAAGTTCATTCATTAAATATGATTTTCCCGATCCACTTGATCCACTAATCAAAAAGTGTGGATAATCATTTATATTCACTATATGCTTTTTATCAAAGTATAGAGCCCATTTATCAGTTGATTCGATTTTCTCAATATACTCTGACAGATTATATCTTTCTGGTTTATAATCCTTCATATTCTCATAATGTATTATTACTTCTGCATTATTCTGTGTAATATAATAATCTTCGATCACATAATTTTCAGGCAAAGCAGTGCTAAATGAATCTAAATATCTTTCAATAATATTTCGTATTTTTATATTCTTTAGATTTATACTTATTATACCATTCTTGATTTTAATCTTAGGTAATTCAGCAAAGACTTTATTGTCTTTTTTTATATATGCCCCAACACATAACAGATTACTTTCAATACTTGATAGTAATTTATAATGCTCATACCATTTATATAGACTTCGGTATTTAATTATACTAATTACTATTACCGTAAAAATCATTATTGCTTCTATCAGTAATGCATATCTAGATATTTTATCTATAATATCTATATGATAGTAGTATTGATTGGCTATAAGCGCACCTATAAATATAAGTACGCTTGTAACCATCATAGTTAATAAGAAATTACAGTAATATTTTCTTTTACTGATAATCATCTTATTTCACCACCTCAATGTCTATCGCATATACCGATAAATTCGAATTGTACTCACCCCACACTTGTGCATGAGAAATCGACTTAAAAACAATCTGATTACTAATATGATACTTATTCGCGTCTGTTTCTTTAGTATCATTAATTAAATGCACCTTAAATTTTTCAAAGATGTTACTAACAGATTTATCTCCATAATCAGTGGCATCTTCAACAATGATTACATCTAAGCTAACACAGCCTTTTTTGTCATTGTATCTAACGCCTTGAATCATGAACCGCTTTCCTGTTTGCCATGCATTAAAATTAAATTGTTGAAATAAACTTAGTTTCTTCATTTTGTTCTCCTTTCATTTTACGGTTTGGTACCGTTTATTATAATTAAATAGCACTTCACAAATTAAAAAAGAGACTGACGTTAATCAGTCTCAATTGCTATATTGGAGCTTCAAAAATATTTGTTTTTTGTTTCTTTTTACTGTACCACGAGGTGTACCATTTTTTTAGAAATTATATCAATTTATATGAAGATATATGAGATTCAAAAATACTTGAAACCCTTTAATATCAACATATATAGAGTTTTATAAGGCTATATTAAGATATAAAAATTGCCATCATTTTTCTTCCGATATAACTTACTACCACTTCCATCTTAGTTCATTAGTTGTCGCCAGCTGTAACTGTGCCGTTGAAAAACAAAGAATATGTAATATCTTCTTGTTCTTCTCCACTGACTATTATTTTAACTTTATCGTCAAACCACGAAACATTAAAATCATCAGCAGTAGCCCACATTCCATCATTGAGTTGTTTAAAATTGAAATTGGAAATATCCTTACCATCTTTAGATAACACAAATCTACATTTCCCAGATCCGAATGGCCATTCTGGTTCACCAATGGTGTATATAACCAACTTGTATGTTTTATCATCGGAATAATATGTATTAATCTCTTTTCTGGCATAATCAGTATTATATTTTAATGTACCAATAGCAATTAGTATTAGTGACAAAGTCACTATTATAAAAACTTTCTTTTTATTCATTTACAAAATCGTACCATGTCTATCAAATATCAAAGTTTCTAAGTTAGTTTTATTCCGGTATAACTTAATATCAAATTATACAGACAATGTTGTATTTACGTTTCATCCATGTATATATCTACTTTTTTATAATCATCAGATATAGCATAGTTAAATGACTCCGATTTTCGAACATATTCAAATATATTCTCTTCAATATCCTCATTCCACACAGTCTCTTGCAAAGCTTTATTCTCATCATTAGTATCAAATAATACATCTACATGAATCTGGTAATACTCCTCTTCTTCGTTAGGAAATTGCCTTACCAAAGAAAAATAAAATAGTTTTTCGCCTGTAAAAGAAAATGTTCCTGATTCAAACAAAATCATATCGTTATCTATAGGCTCATTGCACATTTCTTCAAAACGACTAACGATGTCTTGAACTGATGCATCTTCTTTTATCACTTCTTTCAATCGCTTAATATAATCAATCATTTCATCTCCTTAAACTCTCTTGAATATAAAACTGTAATAAACTTTTACAAGCCATTCCGAAAAACAAACACATCAGTTTCGGAAAACAAATAAATTATAACATAGATTATCATGGTTTCAATGTCCCTAGTCAGAAAAAAAAGACATATCGTAGCTACTATTACGTAACTACGATATGCCATATTTCCTTTTATTTTTATGCTATAGGATGTCGTAAATGGAAAAATATCTTACCCATTAACTATATACTGATATATATCCTCTCTCACCGGTGTTTCCAGCTTCCACTCTATCTCAACCGCGGTCTTATCAGTATTCGGCATAATAAATGGTCTTGTAAATCCTGTAGCTGTCATTCTACCAAGATAATAGAACTCCTTGGAGATTTTATCGTCTTTATTCTTTCTCACGAAAAGTTCAACATCTATGCCGCGTTCCTTTGCATGAAGGAAGTTCTGAACATCCTCTGATTCAACAGTTCTACTCTGCTTTGATATTGCAATGAGTGAGCTGCGGGATGTGAAATGATCTTCGTACTTTATAGTATCCTGAATGTCATCACTTTTATCATAGTTGATGAATACCGGAAATGTCTTAGTAGTCTTATCATACTTATAACCACCAATATTGAGTGGCACTTCATTATGCTCCCAGTTAAGAAGTCGACATGCATCTTCGTAGGTATACTTCTGATACAGCACTAGCTCTGTATCTTGGTATGTCTTTGAATAATCACGCTCGTATCTGTATCTTCCGAATTCAAGAAGCTCTTTCACAATGTCGTAGAACTCTTTGTTATGAATCATTTTCTGTAGAGGCTTGCTTATCTCGAAGTCACCATCCCGGCTCTTCTCGATAAATACACAATCCTCGTAGGTCTTCTTTCCGGAACCGGATGGGAACTCATTTGTAAGTACATTCACGACACTCTTCACAACCTTGTCCGGGCAGTCCTTGTTGTAATTCTCCTTCAGCGAAATCTTCATCCCCTGAACCAGCGCATCCTTATAGATTAGCATACGAGATAACATTTCCAGTTCATGTATACGCTTTCCACTTGCTAGCTTCTTGGAAATGAATTCGACTATCTTCTCTTCATTTGCAGAAAGTCTTACCTTATAATCCTTCTCATACTTCACAAGGAACTTATAGTATGAACCAAGGGAATTATTGTCGAATATTCGGAGCACATCCATTTCGCCGTATCTGTCAAAATCTATCAGGTTCGGAATGCGCCCCAGCTTGTATTTCAGATTCTTGTAGTTTTCTCTAATAAGCTTGATATCACTGAAGTTTGCCGTATCGATTGCAGCGTAAATCTTCTTCTTGGATATCTCATCAAAATGAATTGTCGAGATTCCTGGAATAACCTTTTCACCCTCAGTAACATAGCGGCGGATGTTGTCCTTGTTGTAGGTCCTGTCGCCCGAAAGAGCAATCGGAATCATAAAGTTATTCTTATAGTTGGCAATGAAATCCAGGATAACTACGAAGTCCTTATCATCAGCCTTTCTGAGTCCACGGCCTAGCTGCTGGACAAATACAATCGGCGACTCTGTAGGTCGGAGCATAACAACCTGATTCACCTCAGGGATATCAACACCTTCATTGAATATATCCACAGTGAAAATGTAATCGAGATAATCCCCATGCTTTGTTCCATCTATATCAACTTGAATATCCTTTGTCAGAAGTTCTATCGCAGCTTCTCTTTCTTCCTGACTGTCTGCACCTGTGAGTGCCTTTGTCTTATATCCTCTATCATTAAATATACCACTTAAAGTTTCTGCTTCTTTCCTGGAACTACAGAAGATAAGCCCCTTAACTCTGTCACCCGAATAACCATAGAAGTTCATTTGATTAGTGATATAATCCACTCTCTTGTCAGAAACAAGGAATCTAAAGTTTTCCATTTCAGTTTTCTCGTCAATTACTACACCATCTATTTCCATATCCGTTATACCGAAGTAATGGAATGGACAGAGGAGATTTTCCTCCATAGCCTGCTGAAGTCTAATCTCAAGAGCAATATTATGATCAAATGTCGCGAACACATCAAAGTCATCTGTACGTTCAGGAGACGCAGTCATACCAAGCCAAAACTCCGGCTCAAAATAATCCATAATCTTCTGATAACTAGCCGCTCCTGTTCTATGAGCCTCATCTATTACTATGGTTTTAAAACAGTCCTTCGGAAACTGCGTCATAACTTCTTCTTTTGACATCATTTGCATTGTAGCAAAGAGAATATCTGCATCAGTATCCTTGCTATTACCGGAAAGAAGGCCGTATGTCTTACTTCGACCAAATACATTTTTATATGACTTCATCGCCTGCTTTGCAATCTGCTCACGGTGGACAATGAAAAGAATGCGGTTAGATTTCTTAGAATTATTCTTGAAACCACTCTTCACATTACCATCATTATCACCCATAGCATCACGGAGTCCAAAGGCAGATGCGTACGTTTTGCCCGTCCCGGTTGCTGATATAAGTAATGCCTTATCTTCTCCCTGTTCTCGTATCCTTTTCAGGTTATTGATAAAGTCCACCTGCATCAAATTAGGGGATAGCTTATACTGTTCAAGAGAAACAACCGGACTCGCCTGGGCAGCAAGCTTTCTCTGTTTCTTTATAGTCTGATACTTAGTTCTATACTCCTCAATAAACTCCTCATACTTACTTGTATGATTCTTATCTTTCCACAGCGCATCAAAAGCAGACCGGATGTTCTTATACACTTCACCTTCAGCTGTTGATACCATCTTGGTATTCCATTCTTTATTAACAGAGAGCGCTTTGCCGGTCATATTGGAGCTTCCGATAATAAAGGTATATGTCTCGTCACGCTTAAAGATATAGCCTTTTGTATGGAATCCGATTCTTTCAGTGTCAGGTGTTGGAGTTGTACCATCTTCTAAAACTGCACTCTCACCACCTATATATTCTCCATCGGATATTCCTGATAGAACTGCATCCTCATGGTACATACGAAGTTCAATATTCTTAAACTCTGCCAACTTATCGAGAGCTTTAGGATCGGTGAACATGTTGTAATCAGTTGTAAGAACTTTTCCCGGAACACCTCTCTCTTCAAGTTCCTTAAATGTAAGAAGCAGTGGCTCTATTCCACCGAGAGTTATAAAGGCAACACTAAAAGTAAAGGAGTCACATCTCTTTAGTTCTTCCTCTATCGATGTGAGTACCTTTACTCCCTTTTTATGATCATTTGATATGAAGTCCGGCTTATATGCTGCACTGGATTTATTTGCTGAATCAATAAATGCAGTGGTTGCACCGGATATGATTTGTTCTTTATTATTGTTCAACATATGATTACCTCACTCATCACCATATGAATACAATATATCACATCAATCTTTACTATAAAAGAAAGAACAGCCATATTTCAGACTGTTCTACTTTATTATCTACAACTTAAGATTAATAGTTTCTACATTTTCAATTATACACATAAAAAAACAATTGTATTATACAGATTGTAACCGAGTTAATAAATCTGTCACTATTCCCTGATCCTGAATCATTGAGATACCAAAACACTTTTTACCTGCATCTTTAATAGAGGCACCTATGTGATATACTGTAGAACTGTCCAAAATAATAAACCTGTCATGAAATACCTGAGATCTCTTAACTATAAGGTTTGGGTACTGAGCATTGAAATTTGTTATATCAGTATTTGATAATCTTGCATTAGAAAATGTTATTATTTTTACATCCACTCCAGTATTTTTCTTGGATAATATATTTAAAGTATCAATATCCACATAGCTATCAATTAATACTATTTCACGCTGTGCTTTTTGAATTATCGAAACAATTAAACTAAAAGCATCATATATTTGACCGTCAAAAAATATCTTCTGTTCTGATTCGGCATGGTTTTCAATATACTGAAACACCTTATCAAATTTTTCATCAGTAGATTTTTGATATTCGAGTTGTTTTAATTCAATATTACTAACTTTTTCAAATAGCAATGCATTATTAGCTATAAAACGTCTCATTTCAACAAATGAATTCATGATACGTATCGATACTTGAATTGCTATATCACTTCTAAGAATTCCAGAAAGCATTGCTATGCCTTGTTCGGTAAACATATATGGTCTATATCTTCTGCCACCACTTCCATTTGAGGTCACAATTTGTGACCTCAAATCATCGTACTCTTCTTTTGTCAATTGAAAACGAAAGTTATCGGGAAATCGATCAATATTTCTTCTAACTGCCTGATTAAACACTTTTGTTTCAACTTGGTAGAGCATAGCAAGATCACTATCTAACATTACTTGTTGTCCGCGTATAACATATATTAAATTTTTTATATCTTTAGAATCTAAGCTCACCGTAATCATACTATTCTTTTTTACATTTTTACTCAGCCATAATCCATCCTTTCTCGTGAAGTCGCAAAATGCGACTTCACGAAACAAAAAATCATTTTATGTGTCCAAACTTGATGTATTATCATCAATGGATAATCTTGATTCACCTTTAATAGCATGCTCGATTTCCGCTCTATAAATAATTAATCTAAGTAGATAATCTGGTAATTCTCTCTTCCCCGCTTCCCAATCTTGAACCGTTCTGTATGGAATACCATAATAATCACAAAACTCTCTTCGATTCATTCCCATTTTTTCTCTTAATTCTTTTATCTGGCTTCCTCTGTTCATTATTATCTCCAATCAAATTGTATGACGCGTTGCGTTATGTATATGATATCAGTATTTATACAATTGGTCAATTATATTAACACTATTATTTCACTTATATAATAAGAACCAGACCTACCCTAGTCGTAGATCTGGTTTCATTACCTCCTGTATTATTATGTTATGATAATTTGGCTTGTCTATAGAACAATACTTGATTTATTGGTTGAATCAATAAATGCAGTGGTTGCACCGGATATAATTCTTTCAACATTCTTACTCATTGAATCATTTACCTCTTCAATATCAACCCTTCACCCTTTGTCCACCGAAGGCATGTATAGATCTCGTGCCAGCCTTTACTCTTCCGCCCTGCAGGCTGCCCTTTGGAATGAAGAGCTCATCACCGGCATGTAGTACATATTCTTTTCCATCTATAGTTACGATATATTCTCCTTCTACACAGAGCATATATTCGTCATAATCGTGAGTATGTTCCTTAGATACTCTGTCAGCCTTATATATCCAAAATGCCATCTGGCTTCCGTCATTTGCTGTATAATAGTAGCCTTCTATATCCGGCGTATTCTGCTGATCAGCAGGTATCATATTTTCTTTTCTAAACATAAATTCTGGAAAGTTCATTTTATTAATCCTCACAAATAAAATCTTCTGTCTTTAGGTCGCAGTAATATCTTCCCTTTATTGCGGTAAACTTGAGAACGCAGTAATCTGGATCAGTCACACCCTTCTTGTAGAACATGGTATCTCCTCTTCTCCAGATCATATTCTTTGTTTCCTGATCTGTCAGAACTTCCATGGTTCCAATTAACATGACGCCCTCATATTTGATCAAGCCCTTATGATAGAAATATATGCTGGCATTTGGATTATCCCGAAACTGCTTAACCCTCAAAGAAGATGTATTCGTAGAAAAATAAAATTCCTTTAAACCATTTCTCTTTCGAGGTTTTAGCATAGCCTTAATATTCGGAAATCCTTCCTCATCTACTGAAGTAACAAAGCTCACTTTCTGCTTATCTATAAATTTTTCTAAATGATTATTCATAATATTTTTAAATCCTATTCTTGTGTTATAGTTTTAATATCCTTGTACCTTATCCACCACATGCTGCAATGGTTTACTCTCAACATAATTCATAAGATTCTCACAAAACTGATGAACATTCTTATCACGTGTATAGTCGAGTGTCAGATTTCCTGCTGAATGCGGTGTGATCAGTATATTCTTAGTTGTCCAAAGCGGGCTATCTTCAGGTAGTGGTTCTACCTTGAAAACATCCAGAGCAGCTCCTCCAAGCCTCTCACTATTAAGGCTCTCCATCAATGCATCATAATCTATAGCAGAACCTCTACCTACATTTACAACATAAGCACCTTCTGGTAATAGAGAAATTCTTTCCCTGGACAGAATCCCTTCAGTTTCAGTCGTTCCCGGAAGACTCATTACGAGTAGCTCTGTTCCAGGAAGCACCTCATCCAATTGATCAACTGAATACATTTTATCATACACTGGATCTTGGTTCTTGCCAGATCTGGATACTCCTATAATCTCCGCAGGTTCAAATGCTTTTACCCTTTTTGCAAAACAGGTTCCAATATCCCCCGTTCCCAGAACTGTAATATGACAATCCTTGAGCGATTTCTGCATTGATAAACTTCCCCACTCTCCCTGCAAAGACGAGGCATAAGTCAGTGTAAGTTTTCTCATCATCATAAGCGATACTGCGATTATATGCTCAGCTATTGTCACTCCATAAGTTCCTGAAGAATTCGTAATAATTACATTTTCATTTGCAAAGAATCCAGGCTTTAACGCGTAATCAATTCCCGCAGAAATCATACTGATCCATTTAAGATTTTTATTACCTCGTATCTTGTCTGCATTAACAAGATTCATTCCATAACCATAAACAACTTCCGAATCTTCAAAGCCTTCTGGAATATCATTTTCGGAAGATGTAAAGCAAAGCTCCACACCTGCCTTCTTGGAAGCCTCCTCAATTTCCTGAATATGTTTCTCATTGAGCGCTCCATTATAAACTAAAACTTTCACAGCAATCCCCCCTAAATGTCTTCTTCATTTATATCTTCTTCTGCATCCAGATAAGATCATACCATCTATCAAACTTCTTTCCTACCTCTTCCATATGAGCCACCTTCTTGTAGCCTTCTTTTTCATGGAATAGAAAGCTATCGTGGGATAGGTATTCATCTTCCTGAGCGGAATATGCTACACCAGCCAGGAGATTAATGATTCCAATCTTTCTTAGCTCGTTTTCCAGCTCCCTGTAAAGCAGAGAACCTGCGCCCTGTCTGCGGCATTCTTTATCAATATATATCGAAGTACCTACAGTCCATGAGTAGGCTTCTCTGGAACTATACTCACTCGCATATACATATCCGATTATCTCTCCATCTTTCTCACACACAAGATACGGAAACTTTTCAGTGATATGTTTTATTCTTTTCTTAAATTCTTCTACAGATGGGACCTCGTACTCAAAGGATACAGCCGTTTTCTCAACATAATATGAATATATATCAACTAATCTTTCTGCATCTTCAGGTTTCACCTTGCGAATAATTAAACTACTTTCCATGGCTTTCTCTCTCCTCAATCATTTCCTCTATAATATCTACTGCATTTGCAACCATTTTAGGACAGAAATCCGTGAATAACTTCTGCTCCAGGGCATACTTTATTCCTTCTTCGGTTCTTACATCACATCCAAGTAATTCGTTGCATATATAGGAACCTGACTTTTCTGCAAATCTTCTCATCATTTCATCGTTAACTTCATTTGCTCTTACACACTTTTCCAAGTCACCCGTACCATGCTCACCATAGAGGCAGCCTAATACCATAAGGGCACCTGTACATGCTCCACAAACTTCTCCCTGTCTCATTCCTGTACCAAAACAGGCGGATACTTTTAAAGCCTGCTCTTCGGTGAGACCACATTCCTCAGCAAATGCTGCAAGGACAGCCTGCGAACATAGATTCTTTTCGTTAAATAGCTTTAGGGCTTTTTCTTTATGTGTCATAATCTAATCCTCCTCTACCATTCTGCAAGCTTCGTTATATATTCTTAAAGCTTCCAGCACTTTATCCTGGTCACTCTTTTTGATTTTTGAGAAGACCTTTTTGAACTCAGTGTACATATCAGCTTCTATCTTGTTATATCTTTCTTCCCCGCTCTTGGTAAGTGTTAATACTACACTTCGGCGGTCCTTCTCGGATGGCTGTCTTAAGATATATCCTTTTTTTACAAGTTCTTCGACACTTCGACTAACTCCGCTTTTATCGAGCTTTAATATCTGGGCAAGATCCTTGATGCATATTCCAGGCTGTCTTCCTATCTCAACTATAAGGAAGCATTCAGATTTATTGACATTGCATGTACAGCAATCATTATGATTAATATTATCTAGATGGCACTCTAGCTCTCTTGTATATTCACGAAATTGTTTTACTTTATCCATACCAGCACCTCCTGTTTTGATAGATGATAATATCATTAGTTGCATTTGTCAACTATATTTTAGGTATAGAAAAAGCCAGAACTTTTACAGATCTGACTTTCTCTTCTGATTAGAATACCGAATATTCTTTCTAATTATTCTTAAAAGTCTAACTCTTTCTTTCTAAAGAGAATTATAGTATCAACTATAGCTGCAACTACATATACTGCTATGACTAGGATGAGTTTGAGAAGTCCTGCTCCTGTCTGTCTCATTACTAAATCATCAAGCATTGAAGAACATACATCTGTAAGATAGATTCTGTCCAGGTGATACTTTACCACAGTAGGATTTGTTTTTATAAATTCTATGGCTACAGGAATGACAAGATCAATACCTAGATAACCAAGCATTCCTAATGCATTATTTCCTGTCTGGAAGTAGATCAGTGATGCAATGGAGATACTTGCTGCAACAGGTATTATCTCACATAATAAATTACACCACATATATCTCATCTCTAGAGAGGATAACTGAACTCCTAGTCCTACCTTAAGTCCAAAGATAAGAACGCATGCAAGGACATACATTGCGACAAGTAGAATCATGGCATCAAGATACTTGGTTATTATATACTTTACTCTACTAATACCTTGACCAACTACATTTATGTATGATGTTGACTTGATATCATCAGCATATACATTTAATACAAGTATAATACCAACTACGAGTCCAAGGAAATAGAAACTCTCTGAAGCTCCTACTGCAAATGCTAGATTCTTATCTGCAGAAGTATTAATCGTATAGAAAATATCTCCGATAACAATTGCTATCATGAGTATAAGCGCCACCCAGATTGACTTCTTCCTAAGTATTCTCTGCATATCTGCCTTTATAAGATTTCTCATAGATCTATCTCCTTCTTCTTAAATAGTAATGCCGTTATGAGCACCACACCACCGATGTATATGACTATCGCAGGGATTATATGCCATCCAAAGTTTCCGAGTGCAAACTTGGAATAAGACTTATCTAGTAATCCATCAAAACTATAATCATAGATTGGAATGGTAAACTTTTTCTGAAGAATCATAAGTGTCATTCTTGAAACTGCTAGCAGAACAAGCATAGCAGTCATACCGCCGCTTGGACTCCAGAATACAAAGGCTATTAATGACGCTACAGAGAAGAAACCAACTCCTCTTAATACACAGAATAAAGTATATACAAGTAGTAACATATTCTGCTTAGGTGTAATAGCTATTCCTGCTGTCATGTTCTTAATAAGTGCAACTATATATGCAACTGAGTAATATGCAGTAAGCACAACTGTAACATCAATAAGTTTTGACAGGATGACCTTCTTACGAGATAAACCCTTACCTATAAGGTTTATAACACTTCCACTATTAATATCATCAGTATATATACTTAGAAAAACTGGGATACTTACAGCAAAGAGAAGTAATGTATTAAAGTATTCCTTTATATATTCTATCTGTTCTTCAGCTACATCTGCTGTCTTTCTTGTTGCAAGAAAAATTAGTGTTAATACTATTATCACAAGGAAAGATGGTTTGCGAATTATTCTTCCTAGATCCGCACGTATTACATTTCTCATTCTTCTGAACCTCCGATTATGCGGAAGTAGAAATCTTCAAGAGAAGACTTCTCAACCACTTCACGTAAAACCTCGATACCATTTTCTTCAAGTACTCGCTTTGCCTGCTCTGCATCTTCAACTGCTATCTCAACTACTGGCTGTGTCTCCTGAAGATCCTGCTGTGTGATTTCCTTTACAACAACACCATCATTAACTATTCCGAATCTGTCAGCAGTATTCTCCAGCTCTGCCAGAATATGACTTGATACGATTACAGTCATACCGTACTCATCTCTAAGTCTCTGTATCAGATGTCTGATATCTGCGATTCCCTGAGGATCCAGACCATTTGTAGGCTCATCCAGAATAAGTATCTCAGGGTTACCAAGGATGGCACTTGCGATACCAAGTCTCTGTCCCATACCAAGTGAATATTTCTTAACCGCTTTCTTCTCATCCTTAAGTCCAACAATCTCCAGAACCCTCTCTATCTCTTCCTTCTGCTTCTTCTTAGGGATTCCCTTCAAGGTTGCTGCATAACGAAGGTTATTACGTGCATTGAGATATCCATAGAATCTTGTACCAACTAAGAATCCGATCTTTGAACGGTTAGCATAGAGCTCCTTATCACTTGTTGAACCATCTATAGATACGGAGCCATCATTTACTTCTGATAATCCTAGTATCATCTTGAAGATAGTAGTTTTACCAGCTCCATTTCGACCAATCAGTCCATATATATCACCTTTGTTAACCTGCATATTGACACCACTCAGTACTTCATGGTTACCATAGGCCTTTTTTACATTATCTAACTTTATAACTGCTTCACTCATTTTCTATTCCTTTCCTACCATACTTTTATTCGAGTCTCTGGTGCGAGATACATTCCATCGCCTTCTTTAATTCCGTAAGTATCATAGAACTCTTCAAACTGCTGAAGGCCTACATTGATACGGTAAAATGCTAGCGGATGAGGATCACTCTCTATACTTTTCTTTTCCGCTTCTACCGAAACATTAGTTCTCCATATTGTTGCATATGTTCTGAAGTATAGATCATAGTCAAAGTCCTCTTTCTTTTCTGCAAGATGAAGGGTTGCTCTTATTCCACCCATATCGGCTGTAGCTTCAGCTGCAACCTGTGGTCCAAGAATCATACCCGCTCCCGTAAATGGAGACTGCGACGTATAGTATGCCCCAACCAAACCAGTTTTATCATTAAACTTCTCTAGATCATCATCTGATAGAATAGGATTATTGTATCCATCTTTATCATACTGAGAACCATTACTATCAAAGCCATGTGTAATCTCATGTCCTACTATATTAAAGAGTCCTCCGAGCTTCTCTTCGTATGTCATATCTTTTGAATAAACAGGTGCTTCTAGAATACCAGCAAATATGTATATTCCATTTGTCTGAGCATTATACATAGCATTTGTAACTGTTGTAGAAAGCTGTTGATTCAGTGGATCCCAGTAGTCTCTGTCATAGTTTTCCTCTGATAACCAAGATAAATGATCCAACTCAAATCTAAGAGAATCAAAGTATGCTTCAAGGAAACTTCCACCTTCTTCGTGTGACTTTAGATCCAGCTTTCCATAGTCTACAGTATCAAAATCCTGAACGGCTATATGAATGTTGATAGCCTTCAGCTTCTCTATGCATGCCTTCTTTCCTTCTTCAGAAAGCCATTCCTCATTTGCAAATATATCCTCGAAGCCTGCGAGCATATCCTCGGTAATGGTTGTAAGCTCGTCTATTACGCCTTCATCAAAACAATTCTCTACATATACCTGATTCATTGCACCAACCATAGGTGACTGAGCGATATAATTCTGGTACATCAGATAATCCTCAAGCTGTTCAGGTGTTTCTCCAGTATCCTCTGCTTCTGTAAGTCTCGGTTTATCTAGCTCAACCATCTCATCATATGTATCTCTATCCAGATATTCAGAGACTGTAAGGCAGTAGTTCACTATAAGAAATGATTTGATATCCTCCAGATTTTTTTCCTTACAAGCAGTTGAAAGCTTTTTAGTAAGATCTGGACTGATAGCGATATATGAGATATTAGATAGGCCCCATCCTTCTAGGATCTTCTCCATAGGAAAGTCGCCTGCCATCTTTATGACTTTTTCACGAGTGTATGTAACGTCATCTATCTTATCAACTGTTTCCATATTTTCATAACTAGAAAGCTTCTTAGCCCATGAAACAGAGTTCTCTACCTTCGTCTCAACTTCTTTCTCGCTATATCCTAACCTTCCTAGAATGTACTGTGACTTCTCATTCATCTTTTCGTACTCTTCAATACCAGAACTACTGTTTAGGCTATCCACATTGAAGCCAGGTATTGTAAAGAAGAATGTATATTTATCATTATATTTTTCTGAATGCATTACAAAATCAGTACCAGTTGAAATCGGGCCAAGTAATAATGGGTTCCTTACAGGATCAGCTATGAAGTCATACATTTCATCCATACTACTTATGGACTCAATATCCTCAATGTAGGCCCTTAGTGGTTCTACTCCATCCTCGGCTCTATCATCCCAATTAGAAGCAAGCTCGTAGTAGGTTCTAAGACACTCTGCAGTTTCGCCCTCAATAGATTCGTCTGTTACCATTCGCTTCTCATTCTCGATAACTGCATCAAGCACATCCTGAAATGTACCTCTATGGGAATCTCCTATTTCATTCTTCCAATCTTGATTTACCGCAGCGGCAAAATCATTCTTCTCGCTGAACTCTTTATCTGCCGGAACAACACCTATCAGATCCGAGTCCACCCATTTGTTCGAAAAACCTGCCATATCGCCCAGCATTTCCATGAAGCCGCATCCCGTAAGCGACATCGTAAGAGTCACTGCGCATATGACAGATAAAAGTTTCTTCTTTTTCATTTACTCCTCCTTCACCATCCTACTTATTTTATTAGAACGATTGAATATTACATTATTATCTCTTCTCGAGATGTATATCTGTTGTGAATGGAATAAAATTAGTCGTAAATGGAAAAAGCAGGAAATCCTGGGGAGGATTTCCTGCTGGGAGGAGGGGATAAGCTGCATGATGATACTTCTTCATACTATGCATTATAAAATACTTTTGCAAAACCTCTTAGTGAATCTATATCCTCTACACCTGCAGTCTCGTAGGAAGAATGCATGGCAAGCTGAGGAAGTCCTATATCTGCTGTGTTGATAGACACATGCGAGTTAGATATATTACCAAGAGTACTTCCACCTGGTTCATCTGAATGATTCACAAATATCTGATATGGAATATCTGCATCCTCACATAGTTTCTTCACAAATGCAGCTGATACCGCATCTGTAGTATAGCTCTGTCTTGCGCTGAACTTAAGCACGATTCCTTCGTTCATCTTCGGACTCTGGACTGGGTCGTACTTATCTGCATGTGCAGGATGAAGAGCATGTGCATTATCTGCAGATATCATAAAACTGTTTGCATACGCAGTATAATACTCTTCTCTGCTTCTGCCAAGATTATCATTTATTCTAGCTATCAGATTCTCCAGGAAGTTAGAGTCCGCTCCCTGCTTTGTCCTTGAACCAACCTCTTCGTTATCGAAAACACATAGCATGCTTACATAGTCCTTAGCCTCTCTGTCCTCGCACTTTGCAGCATCTATAAAGCCATCCAGTGTGCACCATACGCAACTCTGATCGTCCAGTCTGGAAGAACCTATAAACTCATCTCTTACGCCCCAGACTTTTCCCTTCTCACTGATATATAAGAAGAGGTCATTTCCAAGTATATTCTCTGTCTTTACTCCCGCTGCTTCTGCTATCAGTGACATGATAGTAGCATTTCGATACTTACTATCTTCTGAGTCGCCTGAAGTACTGACGATAGGAAGCATATCCTTCTGAAAACTGTAGGAATAACCTGAATTAGCTTCTCGATTCATATGTATCGCAAGAGAAGGAATAACCGCTATATCTTTATCCAGATTAACGAGCAGAGATTTTATTCCCGACGCTTCCTTCTTATCTTTAACTAGTATTCTACCAGCAACTGAAAGTGGTCGATCAAACCACGGAGCCAGTAGCATTCCACCGTACTTTTCAACATTTAATCTAACATATCCACACTTATCCATCTCATAATCTTCCTTGAGCTTAGGACATGGAGAATCGGAATGACTTGCGATGATCCTGAATCCTGCATAGTCTTTCTTCGGAATCTGAAATGCTATGATAGAAGAATCATTTCTCGTCACATAGTACTTTCCACCTGCCGCAAGATTCCATACATCTGATTCCTTAAGACCTGTAAAACCCTGTGAGTCCAGGATAGCCTTGGCATTTTCTACAACGTGAAATGCAGTCGGTGACTTATCTATAAGCTCTAATATTTTCTCAGCATATTCTTTACTCATTTGTCTTCCCTCGCTTAAATGTTATCTTTATACTAAATATATTTTCGTCTTTCTCTGCAGATATTATACCACCATAATTTTCAACAATCCTCTTGGTTACATATAGCCCGAGTCCGTTACCGCCCTGCTCGCCCACATACTCTCTGTGGAAAGGCTCGAACACACGCCTCTCGTCAATCGACGCCCCTTCTTCAAGATCATTATCTATGTTAAATGATATCTCTGATTCACTCTGTCTAAGAGCCACTCTTATCTTACTCTTCGAATACTTCTTTGCGTTAGAATATAGATTGATGAGAAGCCTTGTCATATCTACTTCAGAGGCCTGCATCATACAAGGATCATCTGTGATATCAGCTTCAAAACTTATACCTGACTTAACAGTCCAGTCGTACTGTTCTAAGGTAATATTTTCGAAAAGCTTTTTGAAGCTGAGCTCCGTCAGCTCTTCCTCAGAACGATTCTCCATTACAGATAGTGCGAAGAATTCATCCGAAAGTTCCTTTAGATATTTCGTCTTATCATAAGCCTTTCTAAGACTCGCCGCAGTTTTCTCTGACACTGTCTCATCCTTCTCTGCCAGCTGGATATATCCCATAGCAGATGTAAGCGGAGTTCTGAAATCATGGGAAATACCGGCAACCATATGTTTCACTGATTGCCGGTCCTTTTCAGACTGTTCTATTAACTCTTGTTCCTCATCTACAAACTGCTGAAGCTCCTTCGCAAGATCTATATAATCCTTGCCAAAACTCTCAACACTTATTAGACCATCCTTTTTTTCTTTGCGAAAAAATCTCAGCTGCTCTGTAAATGAATGAAGCTGTTTCTTATAAAGATTCATTCTGAGCAGCAGTCCTACAATTATTAGAAGCAAAACCGCTACCAGAATCCATAAAAATCTATAGTCCATATATATCCTTCTCTAGATACTACTATGAAAACTTTTTCTTCTTTATTCCTCTATATACCACTATATACCATAAGATAAACTCACCTATGAAACCAAGGATAATATGTAATATAGTAGTTAAATCAATTGATCCCAAAGCCGTCATTTCCAACTGATTAAAAACAATCATATATCCTAAATGAGTTGCAACACCTTCAAGTCCAAGCTTTGTGAATACAAAAGCCAGAGCTGGCATAAATGCTATATCAAAAACCATAAACCTCATATATGTAAGAACAACTGCTGATACAGTCTTCTTCGATGCCATCATGATCATAATACTTGATACTACCAGATGCGTCATAACCACTGCAAAAAGTCCAAGTCTGATAAATGGATGAGTCATAGTTCCGACTCCATTTTTAATTCCTAAGAATACATAGAATGCAGAAACACACACCGTGTAGATCACCGAGAAAAATACTCCATCCGAGAATATCTTACTCATGATTATATGAGACGGTTTGTTACCTGCAATTACTTCATAATATCCTAGCTTGCCTTTATTGAAAAGCTGTCCTGCGAAACCGGCAACCAGAGCTGGAAAGAAGTTATAAACAAGTACACACATGGTTCCAAGGGATTCGATTAACTCATCCAGAGGTTTATCCATTTGATCCATACATAGAATATATGGCATAAAAATGAATAACATAGGTAAAAGTATTGCATACCAGAACAGGTGTCCTGTATGACGCAGTCTGTAAAACTCAGCTCTAATAAGTTTATTCATTCTGATCACCTACCTTTCCGATATAATAATCTTCAAGGCTTTCACCCTCGACATTAATCTTGGTGATGGTCAGATTATTCTGAGTGACTATACTAGAAATACGCTCCAGGTCTTCTAGTCTTTCATATATCATTATCTCATTTTCAGGACTCACCTTATAGTTCCTGATTCCAAGACTTCCCTCAAGAACTGTACAGGTTCTTCCTATATCATTTGTGCGAAGCCCGATAAATGTCTTCGTCTTTAACAGCAGCTCTTCGTGAGACAGTTTCTCCATGAGCTTACCATGATTTACTATAGCATAATCTGTACAGAGTTCAGAGAGCTCCTTAAGTATATGGCTGGAGATAAGAATAGTTATCTTCTCTTCTTCTGTAAGTTTAAGAAGCATCTTTCTTACGTCGATGATACCCTCAGGATCCAGTCCGTTGATTGGTTCATCAAGTACCATAAACTCTGGCTTTGCAAGAAGTGACATAGCGATTCCAAGTCTCTGTCTCATTCCTAGTGAGAACTTGCCAACCTTCTTCTTACCAACATCCTTAAGTCCTACAAAATCGAGGAGCATATCGATTCTGGATTCATCTGCCACTCCACGAATGAATCTAAGATACTGCATATTCTCTCGGGCAGTCATGCTGTGTTCCATATATGGTTCTTCGATTATGAAGCTCATTCTGCTTCTTGCTTCGTCCAGATTAGCTGAACCGAAGAATTTCATTTCGCCAGAATCCGGCTCAGTAAGCGTCGCCATCATTCTCATTATCGTGGTCTTACCTGCTCCATTTGGTCCGATCAGACCGCAGATATGACCCTTTTCTATCTTCAGCGTAAAGTTATCTACCGCTGTTTTCTTCCCGAAGGTCTTAGTCAGTCCTTCGAGTTCCATAACATATTCCATCCCATATTCCTTTCTTAAGCTAGATTTTAACCGCACGATTTACTGTACTCATAATAAAATCTATCTCTTAAGAAAAACTTAAGTACGCTCTTAAGCTTTATAAATTATTTAACGCGGATGTCTTTATCCGTCCCTATCTACTTAGACAGACGATATCCCATGCCCCAGATTGTCTCAATATATTCCTCTTCTGGATCTGCATCTTTAAGCTTATTTCTAAGATTACTGATATGCACCATCAGTGTATTATCGTCATATATGTAGCCTTCTTCCCAGATAGATTCATATATATTTGACTTTGAAAACATCTTATCTGGATTAGTCAGAAGTAGTTCAAGGATGGCATATTCCTTAGAGGTCAGAGTTATCTCCTGTCCCTTTACAGTTACCCTGACTGCATCTAGATTCATTTCCAGGTTTTTATGATTTATGATCTTAGGCTCACCAGTACTAGCTGAGTTATTCTTTAGCCCCGCAGTTCTTCTAAGCACCGCCTCGATTCTAACCAGAACCTCATCCAGGTCAAAGGGCTTGGTGATATAATCGTCGGCACCCATTCGCATAACATCTATCTTAGTCTGCACCATGTCCTTAGCGGAAATGATGATGACAGGCACCTGGCTTGTCTCACGAACTGTCTTAAGAACCTGATCACCACTCTTAAATGGAAGCATAATATCAAGTAGTACAATGCTATAATCATTATGCTGAATCTTATTTATTGCTTCCAATCCATTTTCAGCCCTATCTATCTCATATCCATTACTCTTTAGATATTTATCTAATATATCACCTATCTCATTATCATCTTCAACTATAAGCAGTTTATATATTTCTGAAGACATATTATCCTCCACCAAAACCAGTTTCCCCTATACATGGGTTATCTCACATTCATTAATTGAATCATTTTATCTATATCATATTCTCTTATTACCTGAACATTTTCGCCGCATTCCACATTCTTATTCGTTACCACTACTTCTGCCTCGCTTATATCTGAGACAATCTCTGTAGCCATAAGCTCAAAGAATGTATAGACATTTATTATGTCTGTGACATGAAAATAATCTGTCAAGAAACTCATATCTGTTGTTCCCGCAACCGTAGCTCCGCTACTTCTGGACATGTTGAGCCACACGAACTCATTTGTTCTAAGATCTATTCCGAAGAGGTACGCAAATGTACTCTCTGCATTTATGACGAAGCTCGACTTTACCGTCTTAGGCTCATAAACTCTTCCGCTATCTGACTTATCTCTAGTCATGTATCCTGCTTTGCAGTAAACCTGGCTGAAAGGAAGTGCCGAGTATACGTTGTTGCAGAATATCAGATACCTGATGTCGGGATGCTTCAACTTAAACTTCTCATAATCTATATCAAAATATTCTGAGCCGCCATAATATCCGTTGGTCACGTCACCTGAATAGGTGATACCTTCGCTCTGAAGTAGTCCCATAGTTCTCCAGGAGAACTCCGTCTGCTCGCCCTTATCATTTATACCAAAGACAGATAAATCGATATCCTGCACCTTCTCCCAGTAGGTGAAGGCACGAAGCTTCTTGGTATCAGGAATCTGTATTCTGCTTCCTCTAGTTAGTACTCCGAAACCTCCCTGAGTGGTTGTCTCCTGTATAGGAAGAGCATACCTCCTCATATCTGGATCGATATATACTTTACCAAGTCGGCCCTTAAGAAGATTTGCAAGTTTTTCAGCTATCCTGGCCGATAGAATCTTCGCCTGCTCCTCAGATATGGCGGACTTTCTCTTCTCTTGTTCCTCCTCCGTCTCATTATGAACCTTCAGAAGATTATGCTTCGTAAATGTAAATGTTCTAGCTACTTTTTTTGACTTGTACTGCACATACTGTATAAAAAGCTGCAGTAAGACGATAACATTATTCGTATCCAAGGAAGCGAGTATTTGCTCTAATTCCTCTTCAGATTCGCACCTGCTGATTATATAATTCAGACGTCTCAGAACGGCAGCAGTACCCTTACCTGACTTCAGTTCATCTACAGCGGCGCGAATATTCTTCTCAGTCATAGCTTTCTCAAATGATGAATAAACCGACAGATTTTCACTACCTCTCATAGCTTCCAGAAACTGCTGAGCCTCTTCGCTCTTTGCCTTGTAATGAATATGATGAAGCAGACCGCTCCACACCTTCTTCTTCTCGTAGCAGTTACGTATATCAACTCTTCCCGACTCAAAGATTGTATCTATCACAGATGTGATAAGCTTTCTGTCCTGATTCTTAAGATTTAGCTTCTTCACATTTTCATTATGGTACAAAGTATAGTTAATCTCATCCACAAGCTTTGGCACATCCGACATGTAGAGGAATCTCGCAAGAGAAGTATCCCTTAAATCCATGAGCAGTCGGATGGCTGTATTCTTCGAAGCTATCTCTTCTGGTACAAAGGAATAATCTGTGATATAGCTTACAACCAGACCATACTGATCTAAACTAAGTGGTCTAGTTCCAGCCAGCAGATTTCTCACTATATCTTCTAATACAGCCTCTGCTTCCTTCTCGCTCAGAACAGAGAATTCCTTAACGTCTATATTTTCCTTAAATGCTGCTGTCTCGAACTTCTCTTCGAAGACCGAATGCCTCTCATCCTCGAAGTTTCCAAAGCCGTAAGTGATCATATAGTTAAGAAGTTGATCGTAGATAAGCTCCTTCTTGGTGAGCTTTCTTACACTCTCTGGGAAGCCCTTATAGAAAGGCTCTGGAACATTCTCGCCTAGTCCCAGCGAAGCAAATCTTATCATATCACTCGTGAGCAGCTTCGCACCCTTTACTATCTTTATTCCAAAAAGATTTGCAAGAGAGAACATTACTTCGAACTCAGCCTTAGCTGACGAATTGTCCGTATCCTTATTCTCTACTCCCACACTCGTATCATTTACGAAAAAATGCTTTTTGAAGAGATAATTCTTATATATTAAATGCATATAATCGTCTCCCGTAAATCTTTACTCAACGTTCATTTTGGCTCTACGCTCTGCATCAACTATTATCCACTCATCAAGAGTGAGAGGCACGTAGTTCGAAAACATGCAGAAGCAGTTGATCATATTACAAGGAATCGGCTCCGGCTTCTCCAGCCCCTTCGATAAGACTTCAGTGTTCCTCGTAGTCTGTATAAACTTATTGACCAGCACCTCGTCATGAGTGTTGTGAACATGTCCATACAACATATAAGTTATAGCCGTTCCATCCGGCTTCTTTCTATACTGTCCGTTGTAGCACAGTATCGGATAATGCGACAGCACAACCTTTCTTCCATTATCGCCTATCTCAGCATATGGACGAATCCACTCAAAGAGTGAAGTATCAAAGACCTTATCCTCCAGATAATAATCATGATTTCCTATTATCAGGTATTTATTTCCAGTAAGCTTACGAAGCACCTCATTTGTAGACTGCGCTTTCGCTATAGAAAAGTCGCCCAGGATATATACCTCATCCTTATCCGTCACATTTTCATTCCATATACGGATCATAGCCTCATTCATCTCATAATGATCCTTGAACGGACGATTATCCATACGCCTGCAGAGACCATCATGGAAGAAATGAAGATCAGCGATATACAGCTTTCGAGCAGGAACCTTCGTACCCTTCAGACTCTTAGAAAGCCTCTTCACATAGCCCGATGAATACAGCTCATCCGGAATAATCTCCTCCGCCTTCTGTATCCATTTCTTATCAATATCATCCATTATATCGATACCATACTTTTCTTTAAGGCTCTCATATCTACCACGGCGAACCATCTCGTAGACATTAATCGCATAGCGAACGATAGTCGCATCATTTTTCGTAATTGCCCCGTCCGAAGTTTCATCGCGAGTTTTGCAAACTTCACCTATGTTATCAACAATTTCCCCAGATTTATTAACATTTTCTGCACATTCAGACGTATTATCTACATCAAGAAGCCCACGCACACGCGAGATGCTGGCGCAAATGTCACTCCCCTCCGACAGGGTATATGCAAAATCCAGGAGCCGCGTAACCATCTCGCGCTCCGATCTATCCAACCTAATATCTTCCAAACCAATACTGTCCTTTCATACCGACTACCCCAAATAATATATTATTCCGCAAACTATGTAAATATCCTGCTCTTATACGCCTCACAGCTACATATATTTTTCTCGACACTGCTTCCGCACAGTTTCGGGTACCCCTAGCGGCCGCCAGCTTGATTTCTTCGAAAACAAGCTTGGGCTCGCTAAGCTCTCACTTCGCTTTGCTCGTGAATCGCTAAGCGCCGAATCAGTTCCCGATTCTCTGAATCGGGAATCTATCTTTAGACAGATACATTCTGCGAAGCAGAATCAATGCTTGCAAAGCAAGCATTGCATATCGCAAAGCGATATGGTACAGACCCGAAATGGTCTCGAAAAATATATGTAGCTGTGAGGCTTATTAAAAAGGGAAGGCTAATATTAGCCTTCCCGTGATTCACTGTATTTATACGTCGAGTACGGCGGTTGCATCCAGAATCTTCTTCTCGAATGCCTGCTTTCCGTATTCGTCCACTTTTGCTTTGTTTTTATCGCCGTGGGTTAGTACTCCGGCTCCTCCGATACAGCCTCCCTTGCATGCCATTCCTTCTATGAAGTTCTCCTTCAGGAATCCTTTGGCTTTCAGTATCAGTGCTCTCTTGCATTCTTCGATACCATCGCAGGTCACTGCATTTAGTGGGAAGTCTTCATGTCCCTGTTCCTTCAGGGCTTCGGCTACTGCCTCTGATAGTCCTCCACTTCTTGCGAATATTCTACCGAAGTAGGATGCATTGTCTAGCACGTCTTCTTCGAGTTCTGCGATATCGATATCCTTACTGTCGAAGAGTGCCTGTAGTTCTTCGAAGGTCAGTACGCAGTCCACATAAGCGTTTACTCCTTCGCGCTTCATTTCCATCTTCTTCGCTGTACAAGGTCCGATGAATATAACCTTGGAGTTCTCAATATGTTCCTTGATGTACTTTGCCAGCGCTCCCATTGGCGACATGTTATGGGATACAAGTGGAAGAAGTTCTGGATAAGACTTCTCGATGTATGAGACAAATGCTGGACAGCAGGAGCTGGTCAAGAAGCCTTTTTCCACGAGCTCCATAGATTCTGACTTGGCTACAAGATCTGCTCCAAGGGCTACCTCAACTACTGTATGGAAGCCCAGCTTCTTGATACCTGATACAACTTGTCCAACCTTTGCATAGCTGAACTGACTGTATATAGCTGGTGCAAGTATAGCAAATACTTTATAGTTTTCGCCGTTATTACTCTTCTTGATTATATCTATTGCATTTAAAATGTATGACTTATCTGATATAGCTCCGAATGGACACTGATATGCGCAGGCTCCGCAGGATATACATTTGCTATAATCGATTGCTGCTGCCTTCTCATCGTTGATAGAGATTGCATTTACCTTGCAGGCTACCTGGCAAGGTCTTTTTCTGTTGGCGATAGCTGAATATGGGCAGACCTTTGCACACTGTCCGCACTCTACACATTTTGACTTATCTATGTGAGCGACGTGATTATGGTCAAATGATATGGCTCCCCTCTTACAGGCTTCTTCGCATCTATGAGCAAGACATCCACGACAGGAATCTGTAACTTCGTATCCCGCTGCCGGACATTCGTCGCAGGCTGTCTCGATAACTTCTATGACGTTATCGTTATTCAGGTCGCCTCCCATAGCAAGCTTTACACGTTCGCCAAGGATGGCGCGCTCCATGTATACGCAGCAACGCATGGTTGGTGTCTTTCCTGGAACGATTGTCTTCGGAATGTCCATAATATTTTCCAGGAGTGCATCCTCCCAGGCCAGTCGAGCAACTTCCTTCAGTACTTTGTATTTCAGTAACTGAACCTTTGTATCGAATTTTCTAGAATTGTCCATGATAAACTCCTGTGATTTTAAAAATATGAAATCTTAATCCTTTTTCCCATCTTGGTAAGTGACTCTGAGAGCACCTGTACCAGATTCATCTTTATGTTGAAATTGATTGGAAGATCCGGATTCTGATGGGCTGGATTTATAGCCTTACCCACGTAGAAATTAATGTCTGTGGCTTCTTCGAATAGTATTCTGCATATGAGTGATGCGCCGTCTGTACCATAGCCCCACTCTTCAAAGGATTCATTTTTCTCTAGATAATCCTTTGCATTTTCTACCACTTTATTCATAGTTATAACGCCTTCGGTAACTAGATCTACGCCTTCTATACTAGCGATTGGTGGTATGTTGCTTTTGTCGAAGCAAAGACTTGGAACAAGTGGCTTCTTCAACCACTTTGATACGATAGATGCGGTAGTTCCTCCGCTAACTATATGCTTGCCTTCCTTTGAGAAGAAAAGACTCATCATTCTGTTGCAGTCATCTCGATTGGAAGGTGGACCAAAGAGAATATTTACTGGTTCTCTCTTTCTTATCTTTATAACGCATGCCGATGCATCGTCTCCCGGATTATAGCCGTATAGCTTATCGACCTCGTCTATCAGCATGGTTGAAAGTGTCTTAGCAGTAAACTTACCGACTGACATGGAACATAGATAGTCCGATATATCCTTCATCTCCCATCCGAAGTTGTAACCGAGTCCGATTCCTGCATGAGGACATCCGTCGCTCATTACAGCTATGGTATCTCCCTCCAGAAGATCGATGGTTGTCTTATATATAGTCTTGCCGTCAATATTCATTTCAATCTCAGGATAGTCCAGTGGCTTTCCATCTCGGATGAAGAGAACCTTCGGATTATCGTACTGAATGATCTCTACTGACTCGCTATTTATTATTCTTATTATCGTAAATGTTGAATATGCAACTTCTCTTACCGAACATACCGGAAGTGTTGCAGCTATAGTCTTGACGCATTCTTCTATAGGAAGTCCTTCTGCCATCATGGTTGATATGATCTTCGACGTGAGTGTCGACAGGATGCTGGCTTTTACGCCGCTTCCCATACCATCGGCCAGAACGATAACCTTAGAATCGTCATTTTGCTCTACTATATCTATATGATCCCCACACAGTTTTTCCCCAAAATGATTAATACTTCTATACCCTATATCCGCACATAGATTATTCATCCGATATAGACTCCTTTAGTTTCGTTAATGCAATCTTGGTTTCTGCTGCTGTCTCTCCAAGCAGTGATGCAATCTCTTGAACGATTCGCATCTGCTTATCTACAACCTTGTCGGCAACCTCTATGGTCTGTCGACTGATTTCCTCCTTCTTCTTATGTTCCTTTTCCTTTTCAGTGATGTCGGACATAATGCATATCAGCATCTTGCTGTCGGTATCGCGTACGATAGTCTGTTCTACATATTTGTTGTATTCAGCAAGATATGTTCTCTCGCCATATATCTGCTCTGGTCCCTTCTGAACCTTCATGAAGTTCGTAGGATCCAGGACTCTGACGACTGGTTCGCCGATGATATCTGATGGACTTGGTATATTCATAATCTTGCAGGCAACCTTATTAATAAGCTGAACCTCAAGATTATCATTTACGGCGATAAGTCCATTAGGAGTATTCTTCACGATGGTATCCGAGAAACTCTCAGCCTTCTCCTTAAGATAAGGCAGGCACATAGAGATATCGGCCTTTCCGTTGAAGATAGCTTTGGCCTTCTCTCTGCAGGTGTTGTAACCGCAGGATCCACAGTTAAGCTCGTCAGACTTTTTAGTCTTGCCCATCTTCTTTAAAATGTTATTTATCTCATATTCAAGTGGTTCGATGGCCTTCTGCTCTATAGGCTCGAAGACCTTCTTCAGTTCGTGAACTTCAGGCTGCTCTATATCAAAGTCACTGCTTCCTGCATAGTTCGAAACAGCCATATAATCTATTACTGGATTTCTAAAATGATTTGTCTCGACGCTATGCTTCTTCTCCATAACCGGTCCGCCTATACAGCTTCCGGCACATGCAGACATTTCTATAAAGCACTTCTCAACCTTTCCTTCGGATATATCTCTAAGCGCATCCATGCAGTTCTCAACTCCGTCTATAGCAAGATATGTATAACCCGGAGCATCCAGAGCCATGGTCTTAAGTATTCCGCCCGTTGTAGGGAAGAATCTTGCCTTGCTCTTTTCTTCTGCATCTTGTTCTGGTTCCAGAACTACATTCATACGCTTGAACCATGCTGTTATTTCCTCGAAGGTGAGCGTAGCATCTACGTAATTCTTGTAGTGCTCCGCCTCATCCTTCTTGGCTACACATGGCCCTATAAACACAATTTTTGCGTTAGGGTACCTTCTTCTAATATCTGCCGCATGCGCCTGCATAGGTGATATAACATCTGCAAGATATGGCAGACAATTAACGAAATGCTTTTGTATCAAAAGATTTATAGAATGACAGCATGAGGATATAACTATATTTCTTTCCTCATCCATTAGAATTCTTTCGTATTCCTTCTTAACTATAGTAGCACCGAGAGCTGTCTCCTCAGCATCAGCGAAGCCTATCTGCTTAAGAGCTTTTCTAAATGAGTTAATTCCAACTCCAGGATAGTTAGCAACAAAGGAAGGTGCAACGCTTGCGATAACTGGTTCGTCTCCCTGCATGAGCACCTGAACCTTCTCAGTCTCGTCTACTATCTGTTTTGCATTTTGCGGACATACTACAAAGCATCTGCCGCAGAGAATACATTCATCATTTATGATATGGGCCTGATTGGCCGAGAAACGAATTGCCTTTACAGGACAATTGCGAATACATTTATAACAGTTTTTACAATTAGACTTTTTTAAAGTTAAGCAATCTTGCATTTAATCTCCTTCTCAAAAAAGCTCTCAGCGTTTTCCGGTGACACAGAATAGAACTCATTATCAATAGTGACGCATACACCTTCCTGACAATGTCCCATACAAAATGTTCCACCAAGTTCCACTACATCAGAAAGCTCATACTTACTTATAAGCTCCTGGAACTTTTCAACGACTCTTCTTGAACCTTTTATATGACAAGATGAACCTATACAGATTGTAACTTTCATTTGATAACTCCTTTGATAAACTCTTTTGACTAAATGTTACGCACATTTTCTAAGACTATTTTTGGGGTGCCTTCCTGTACTCCTCGTAGATTTCAAGGAGTCTCTCTCTTGCATCCCTATGTGCATCAACTGACTTGGCAGCTGCTATGATTGGAATCCATTCATCTATCTCTTCCTTGCTTAGCTTCATTTTTGTCCTAATAGATACAAGATACTTTTCAGCTAACTCCTTCTGATCTTTAACTATAAATGTAAGATAAGTATTTACGATATCGGCAATGCCATTTCCTTTGCAGACATATGACCAATCAACTATATATGCCTTATCATCTTCAGTGATTATAATGTTCGTCGGATTAAAATCTCCGTGACATATATCATCTCTTTTTTCCATCTTAGCGAGCCTTGCGTGAAGGTCGAATCTTAGTGTTGCATCTAGATTTACATCACAGATTTTTGAATCAAGTTTATCTACTAGCTTATTCAGCTTCTCACATCTTTTTTCCATGATATCCTTATGGATATCTGTGAATCTATCGATATATCTATCTACTCTATCTGGGTTTTCTACCATAAGGGAATCCAGTGTTTTACCCTTAACATACTTTGTTACGATAGACCATTTATCATCTATTTCTTTAACCTCTACGAAGTCCGGAACTTCAACCCCTGTCTCTTCGATACGGACATGATTCAGAGCTTCATTTACCACATCTGATTTCTTATATCCTTCATTAAATACCTTTATACATATTTCACC
>Ga0256404_1003855_pt1 | contig 29520 bp, 29 predicted proteins | sample RumenRJG_01DNA_FD_185990 | JGI IMG/M metagenome (GOLD analysis project Ga0256404, IMG submission 185990) | Bovine rumen microbial communities from Lethbridge, Alberta, Canada - RJG_01 | ecosystem: Host-associated > Mammals > Digestive system > Stomach > Rumen | place: Canada: Alberta | collected...
GCCGTCGAAATTCAGCGATTTATCCCAGCTGAAGGTGTAGTCCTTGATGCGGTTGTTGTAAAGCACGCTGAAAACGAGCGCGCCAACGCCCACCTGACGGGCGACCTCCGCCTTGTTCTCAAGGTTCGGACTCTTTTCCTCGATGATCGCAAGCGTTTTTTCGATCGCGGTGTTCAGAACGTCCTCAAGGTAGATCGCGTTGCCCTTACGGGTGGAGAATGTGGTGTCCTCCATGCTGATCATGCCGAAATTGACGTGAACGCAGTCCTTCGCCCATTCATAGCCCATCAGCTCAAGTACCTTGAAGAACTGCCTGAAATGCAGGTTCTGCTGATAGGCGACCACGTACAGCGATTTATAGAAGTCGTAGGTCTCCTTGCGGTACTTCGCCGCCGCGATATCGCGCGTGGCGTAGATGGTGCTGCCGTCGCTCTTTAAGATGATGCAGGGGGGCATGTCGTATTCGGAAAGATCCACGATGGTCATGCCGTTGTCGAGCTTGGAAACGCCCTTGTCCGCAAGCTCCTTGATGATCGCGGGCATCTTGTCCTCATAGAAGGATTCGCCGTTGTAGCTGTCGAAATCCACGCCGAGCAGGTCGTAAACGCGGGCAACGTCCTTTAAAGTTACCTCCTTGAACCATTGGAAAAGCTCCCAGTCGGCGGGCTCGTGCAGCTCGATGCGATGGAACGCGGCGCGCGCCTCGTCGTTCAGCGAGGGCTCCTTTTCGGCCTCCTCGTGGAATTTAACGTACAGCGCCACGAGTTCGCGCATGGAGTCGCCGTTTTCGATCTTTTCCTTATCGCCCCAGCGGTTGTAGGCAACTATCATCTTGCCAAACTGCGTTCCCCAGTCGCCCAGATGATTTATGCTCACGGTTTTGAAACCAAGATGGTCGTAGATTCGTTTTAATGAATGACCGAGCACCGTGGTGGTGATATGGTGGATGCCGAAGGGCTTTGCGATATTTATGGAAGAATACTCCACGCAAACGTTCCTGCCCGCGCCCTCATCGCTTGAGCCGAACTTATCGCCCTCGCGGAGCACACGCTCAACAACGGTTTTAGCAAAGGAGGAACGGTCGGTGAAGAAATTGAGATAGCCCCCGACGGGCTCGATCTTCGAAAAGCCCTCGATACTGCCGAGCTTTTCATAGAGCTCCGCTGCAATGGCGGCGGGCACCTTTTTCATAACCTTGGCCAGCTTGAAGCAGGGCAGGGCAAAATCCCCGATCTCGGGATTCGGCGGAGTTTCGAGCATCCCCTCGATCTGATCGCAGGGAAGAGCCGAAGCATTTGAAAGAGCGGCGCAGAGGCTCGCTTTGAAATCCATGGTAAAACCTCCTGTTGGGGTGAAAAACAATACTCATTATATTATAGCATAAAAACTTTTAAAGCACAATTGCCAAACGGCGAATAATCTGATATAATTAATTGTTCAATGGGCGAAGTCTGCCGGTTTGAAGAAGGGAGTGCAGCGCGTTCGCCGAGTCCGTTGAAAAAGGAAGGTGAAATAACGGATGAAAAAACAGGAAATTGACCTTGACAGCTTAACACCGGAGCAGTGGGATGAACGCGTGGAGCGAAGAAAGAAAAACAAACGCTTCAACAGGATCCTTTACGCAGTGGCTGCGGTGCTGATACTTTCGGGTATCTACATCATCATCAACGATCAAACGCTGTGGCTGAAGCGCTTCGGCAACAAGGTCGAAGAAAAATACAACGAGGTGGTCAAAAACGAAACGCCGATTCCCGTTCCCACCATGCCGCCGCTTCCGACGGCTGCGCCGAACACCACTCCGCTTCCTTGGGGCTACACCGATGAGGATGAATGGACACAGTGGGTGTACTTGAACGGGCTTTGGGATCCCAAGGATCCAAACAGCACTATCCCCCCGATGCCGACGGCCGTGCCCGGGGTAACGCCCCCGCCCGCAACGCCCGCTCCTACCGAGGTGCCGGGGTATACGCCGCCCAAGCCCGTTTACGGCGACCCGGAGCCGACTCCGTATAACCCCTACGAGCCGAAGAACGTTTATTTCGTCGGTTATGAATCCACCTGCCCCGTGTGTCCCGTTCAGCCCGTTGGCTACAACCAATACGGGCAGATGGCGGTCGTGCAATCCGCCTATATTGCGGGCTGGTTCATGTACGGCGGCGACCCTGTGCGCGGCGGCAACACGCTGATCGCGGGTCATATAAGGCATAAGGGCAAATACGGCTATTTCTCGATCGTAAGGGATAAGCTCAAGCCCGGCGACAACGTGATCGTTGAGATGCAAAACGGGCAGTTTGCCTACTACGTCGTGGGAAGGGTCGAGGAACATATGTACAACAACGTTCCGAGCGAGATCATGAACACGGGCGGAACGCGAAGGCTGACGCTCATCACCTGCAAGGACGATTACAGCTCCTATTACGGCACCTCTATGCACCGCTGCTTCGCGATCTGCTATCCTGTTTACGTCGATCCCGCGCCCGCACAGCCGCCGGCCACGCAGCCTCCCGAAGCAACGCAGCTTCCCGAGGCAACGCCCCATATAGAGGCAACGCCGGAGCCGGAGCGGACGGAAGAGCCGGGCGAAACGCCCGAGCCCACGAGCGCCCCGCCGGATACCACAAGGGTTCCGTAAAAGCAGCGGGGTTGCAAAAGAATAAGCAAGCAATGAGCTTAAAACTATAAACACAATAACAAAAACCGAATCCAATACAGGAGGTATTTTATGTCCGGACATTCCAAATGGGCAAACATTAAAAACAAAAAGGAAAAGACCGATTCCCAGCGCGGAAAGATCTTCACCAAGATCGGCAGAGAGATCGCCATTGCCGTTAAAGAGGGCGGCGGCGATCCTGCGAACAACTCCAAGCTTCGCGACGTTATCGCCAAGGCGAAGGCAAACAATATGCCCAACGACAACATCACCCGCTCCATCAAGAAGGCGGCGGGCGAGCTCGGCTCCATCAACTACGAGAGCGGCAGCTATGAGGGCTATGGCCCCGGCGGCGTTGCGGTCATCGTTGAGGTTCTGACCGACAACAAGAACCGCACCGCGGCTGAAATTCGCCATCTTTTCGATAAGTACGGCAACGGCATGGGCAACTCCGGCTGCGTAAGTTGGATGTTTGACCGCAAGGGTCATATCGTGATCGAGCGCAGCGCTTCGATCGATGAGGACGAGCTTATGATGCAGGCACTCGATGCGGGCGCGGAGGATTTCATCGCTGCGGACGACGTTTTCGAGGTTTTCACCGCTCCGAACGATTTCTCGGCCGTGCGCGAAGCGCTTGAGAGCGCGGGCTACAGCTTCCTCTCCGCCGAGAACGAGATGATCCCCTCGAACACCGTGGACGTTTCGGATGACGAAACCGTGGCCAAGATCGAGCGCATGCTCGAGATGTTCGACGACAATGACGACGTTCAGGAGGTATTCCATAATGCGATACTTCCCGAGGTCGAGGAAGAGGACTGAGTTTTCCAAAGAATTAACGCGCGTTTGGGTGGTGTGCAGCGGCGCATGCCGCCCAAGGCGCTGTATTGGAAAGCTCCATGGAGGACAAAGTGCTTAATATTTTCAAAACGAAAAGCAATATAAATAAAGCACTCGTCTTTGTGGATTACGAATACTGGTTTTACTCCTATAAGAATAATTACTCGATGCGCCCGAACCTCTCCGCGTGGCGAAAGGCGCTTGAAAACCAGTATCAGATAGTGGATATAATGGTATTCGCGGATTTCAGCTGCCCCGCGATAGGGGAGGAGCTTGCAAGGCTCAGGTCGATCACCAATACTATAATCGAAACCGGCACCGCAAATCAGAAAAGCAAAAAGGATATGACCGATTTCGTTATGCTCGACTACATCTACCAGAGCGTCACCGACCGTGAGGACATAGGCACATTCGTTATCTTCACGGGTGACGGGCATTTCCAGTCGGTAATAAAATATCTTATTCAGAAATGCCGAAAAAACGTCGTGGTTTACGGCGTGGATTCGACCTTCAGCAAGCGCCTTCAAATGGTTGCAAACAATTTCGTGCTTCTGCCGAGCCGCAAGGAGATAGAGGACAGCCAGGCGGCGCTTATAATAAAGTATTTCGCGAGGCAGGGCAACCGCAAGGTGCCGCAAACCTACTGGGATATCATCGACAACGTTGCAAAGGCAAACAATATCCCGAAGGAGACCGTAAAATCCGCGCTTGTGAAGCTTGTTGCAGGCGACTATATCCACCAAAAGGAGATCAAACAGGGCAAGGAAACTCTCCGAATACTCGTTCCCAACTGGGAGCGCATCCGCATGGACGGGTTGAACGATAACTGACGGGAGCAAAACGCTCCGAAAACAGCTTAACACTTGATATAATAAAAGCCGACCGCTTCGAAGCTTTGAGCGGTCGGCTGTTTTATCGGCCTGTTTTTCAAGCATCTGCCGTGCATATCGGGCTATTGTTCAAATCTATTCGGTATCTTTCGATATAAGTATTGCGCTCCTGCCAATAGACGGTCGATTCATACACGCCGCCGTTATTTAGGATGGTTTTACGGCTTGCTTCGTTTCCTTCATAGAAGGTGATAAGCACGTTATCTATCCCAAAGCTTTTCATGATAGGGAGCGCCATGCCCAGCATTTGAGTTGCATAGCCCTTGCGCCTTTCGCTCGGGCAAACGGAGTAACCGACGTACCCCGCGTATTTTTCGATAAAATCGTTTGGGGTGCGGCGGATATCAAGCATCCCGACGACCTTTCCATCCTCCTCGCGAACGAAAACGAACTGTGAAACCGAAACTTCATCATCCTCGGCCTCTTTTAGATAATCGAGCCAGTCCCGAGTGCTGTCAAAACGCCTGAGCCTGCTCGTGCCGTCCATCGAATCGCCGCATTCAAGAAATTCCCTTCGATAGGCCTGTATGCTCTCATCGTATTCCATCGTTGGTGCTGTCAGTTTCATACCGTCCATTCTCCGTTACCTCCGTTCTTTTTGCCGTCATTTTATCGCAGTAATTATTTGCCGCAGCCACGGCAATATACGCCGCTTTACCGGATCTTGAGCCGATACAGCCTCTGCATCCTCGGCTCAAGATGTGTGTCTATGTGTTCAACGAATTCCCAGCCGAATTTTTCATAAAGCCCGCCGTGCTCGGTAAAAAGATAGAGCTCGGTCAAGCCTGCTTCCGCTGCGCTGCTTCGAACCGAAGCAAGCAGCAGCCGTCCGTATCCCTTGCAGCGGTGCGCCTCGTCTATATAAACATTTGCAAGCCAGGGGTAGATATCGGGGCGAACGAACAGATCGGCGCAGGTGAATTGATACATACCGATCAGCCGCCCGTCAAGGTAGAGCCCGTAGGTCTGCGGCAGCCCCTCGCGCTTCAAGCTGTGCTCCATGCAGCAGCGAACCGCCTCTCTTGAGTAGTTTTCACGCTTGCCCCACCAATCAAACATCCAATCCGTCATCAGCTCGAGCTCGCTTGCATCCTCTATTCGCTTTATTTCAACGGTTTTTTTCATTGCATCTCCGATATGCGCCGGCACCATTCTGCCCGTGCGCTCGATAAGCTCAAGCGCCTTGACTTCTTCTATTGCAAAAAACTCACCTTTCATTCGCTTTCCCTCTTCTTGAACAGGATTTTTCGGCAGCGCCGATGCTCCCTTGCGCGACCGATCCTCATTTCATTACGAAATATTATTGTTGCGCTATGGCAAACGGGAATTTGAAATCCCCGAAATCATAGACATTCGCCGGTGATTACAGGACTTTAATAAAACCCTCTGAAACCGCTGAAAATAAAGGATTATCCGCAATCTGCTTACCGAAGCCCATTATTAACTGTTACAACGTTTCTATAACGCCCACACCGTTCATAAGGGCAAAAGCAAGGGCAAGATAATCCCATAAGGCTTCTGATGGCGGCAGAGAGCGATCCCCGCCGCCGTTTCATCTGTCTTTTGCCGCTTACAGCTTCCGGTAGGGCTCGTCCCAAAAGCTCAAGCTGTCGTCAGCAAAGATCATTTCCCCCAAATCATCCTTGATGCCGAAGGTCTTTTCCCCGAGCAGCATCATTTTTGCCGTAAAGGCAAAGCCGTTCTTATAGCGGAAAGCTGCAAACAATTCGTTCCCTTTCAGAAAAACCTCGATGCGGCAATTGTCTGATGCGTAAGTTCCGCAAAAGCGCTTCCAGTCAGAGCAATCGGGATTCGGAATTGCAAGCTCTTCCAGTGAGCGAACAGCTTCCGGCTCTTTGTCCCTTGCCGCCGCTTTCATGCCATCCCAGAACCCAACAAAGGCTCTGACATCGGCAGGAACGCGGGAAGTCAGAAAAATCAGGAGCCTGTCGGCGTCAAGAAAACGCTCATACCAGCCCATATATCCATCCCAGTTTCCGTCATGCCCAACGATGGAACCCAATACCGGATCGTCTGCGATGATCCAGCCGAAGCCATAGCCGTTTCCGTCGTCACTTGCAATTGTTCCGTCGTTGAGCGTGACCGGAGTTGCCATCTCGCGCTGTTCTTCTTTCGTGAGTACGGTTTCCTGCCGCAGCGCCCGATCCCAGGCAAACAGATCGTCTGCGTTGGAGTAAACATTGTCGCAGCCGCGTAGTTGGTCAGACAGCGGGACCATATAGTCAAACGCCGCGTTTTCAGGAAGCACATAGTTTCCGTTGTCCAGTACCAGTCCACAGGCAAGATTTCCGTACGCGCCTTCCTCGGTTGTCGGTCGTCCGACCCGCGTTGCAGACATCCCGGCGGGCTCGAAGATCTCCGTTTGCAGAAATTCCTCGAAGGAAACACCGGAAAGCTGCTTGATCAACTCCGCCAGCAGGCAGTAATCGGTGTTCCCATAGGAATACCGATCCCCAGGCGCAAATTCGGGAGCCGCCCCGCTTTCCCGCAGAAAGCGGAGGATGATTTCGTTGTCCGGCATCGTGCCTTCACGCCGGATGGTTTCTTTTGCCCACGCCTCATAATCAGGCAGCCCATTGGTGTGTGTGAGTAAATGCCGAATCGTAACGCCCGGATAAGGAACCTCGGGGAAAAAGCGCGTGATTTCGTCATCCAGCGAGAGCAGTCCCCGGCGCCGCAGCAGCAGAATCGCCGCAGCCGTGAATTGCTTGCTGATCGAGGCAACGTGAAAGAGGCTATCCTCTCGCATGGGGAGCCGGTCTTCCGCATCCCGGAAGCCGTAAGCCCCCCTGGAAACGATCTCGCCGTTCTCAGCATACAGCCATGCGCCGTTGAAAGCACCCTTTTCATGCGCCTCGCGGGCGAGGTTTTCTATAGCTGTCTTTTTATCCATAATCATATTCTCCTATTGATGTTCGTTTTACAGCTTCATTACCGCTGCCGCTTACAGCTTCTTGTAGACCTCGTCAAAGCAGGTTAACTGCCCATCGCCGAAGCGGATGGTAAAACCAAACTTCTTGATGGCGAACTCATTGTCGCCCAGGGGGTAGAGCTTCCAGTCAAAGCCCGCGCCGTGGCCACGCATCCATTTCACGAACAAGTCCCCGTCCCGCATATAGACCTCGTCCGGATAAAAGATGTCGCCCTCTTCGTGGGCGTATTTGCCGCAGAAGCTCTCCCAGGCAGATCTGTCGGGGTCTTTGACCATGCGCTCCTCCAGGGTGCGGACGGGCCGGGGTTCTTTGCCATGAATAATGTCTTGCATCCCCTCGAGGAATGCCTCGTCGGCATGAGAATCCTCCGGGTCGCGGCAGTTGAGCAGGACCAGCAGCCTGTCTGCGTCGACGAAGCGCTCATACTGGGTGTGGGCGCCCTTGTGCCAGCCGCCGTGAGCCACGACGAGCCCCAACTCCCCGTCGTTTCGGATCTCCCAGCCGAAGCCGTAGCCCGCGCCCTGTTCATCCTCAAAGACCTCGCCGTTGTTGAGTTTGACGGGTGTGTACATGAGCTGCTGCTCTTCGCGGGTGAGGATCGTCTCCTCCCGCAGCGCCCGGTCCCAGGCCAGAAGGTCAAAGATGTTGGAATACACGTTGCCCTCGCCACTGGTCCCGTCTTCCGGGATCACGTCGCTGTCGTTTTTAGAGTTGTCCGGGAGGATATACTTCCCGTCTTCCAGCACCAGAGAGCGCACAAAGTCGTCGGAGGGCCAGCCGTCCCGGCGGACATGGCAGACTGCGGTGGAGTTCATCCCGGCGGGCTCGAAAATGTTCTTTCGCAGAAAATCCTCGAAGGAAACGCCGGAGACCCGCTCCACGATCAGTGCCAGCAGGCAGTAGCCGGAGTTGCAATACTCATATCCGTCCCCGGGCGCGAAGTAGGGCTCCGATGTGCCCTCGCAGAGGAAGCGGAGAACGTCGTTGTTGTCGGGGATCCTGCCCTCTTTTTCCCAGATCCCGATCAGCCAGTTGATGTCGTCCAAATAATCGGGCACGCCGCCGGTGTGGGTCAGCAGCTGCCGGACCGTCACGCCCGGATACGGGAGCCCGGGAAAATACTTCGTGATCTCGTCCTCCAGTCCCACAAGACCCTTGCGGACCAGCAGCATGATCGCCGCGGCGGTGAACTGCTTGCTGACGGAGGCCAGGTCGAAGATGCTGTCCTCTCGCATGGGAAGCCTGTCCTCCGCGTCCCGGAAGCCGACGGCTCCCTTGGAAATGATCTCGCCGTGCTCCGCATAGAGCCAGGTGCCGTTGAAGAGCCCCTTTTCATGGGCTTCGCGGAAAAGGTTTTCCAGCATTATCTTTTTATCCATAATCATATTCTCCTTTTGATGTTCGTTTTACAGCTTCATTACCGCCGGCATTTCTTCTCCCTCTACATAATCTTCCGGCTTTTCCTCAAATCCGAAGGAAAGATACAGATTCCGCGCGGCTTCATTTTCCGGCTCATAGGAGACCCAACAGTATTCCGATTCCCCGCGGGGAAAGACCGCACGAGTTCCAGCGCCTGCTGCATGGCTGCTCTGCCGCAGCCTTTTCTCTGATGGCTTTTATCGATCATGAAGTGCCAGACCTCGTAGCTGTCCTTTTCCATGCTCACGCCGTCCTGATCGGCGTTCTCGCCGTAGGCAAGCTGTATGAAGCCCACGACGCGCTCGTCGTTATAGATGACGAACGGGTAGACGTGACCGCCGTTGATCATAGTCACGTATGCCTCGGCAACGCTGAACATGTTGCTCGCCACGAAGGGATACTGCACCTTTTTGGGCTTAAGTTCAAATACGTCTTCAAAGTTTTCGTAAGTCAGTTTTTCAAGATGGATCATATTTCCTCCCAAGCTGCCTATCACAGCTTTCAGTCTTTCGTTCTATTGCATTTGATATTGTTGACGATCAACGCGCCGTCCTTAAAAACGATCTCATCGTCCGCCCACATGAAGCCGAAGACGTTCTCTCCGACGGGGAAAAGCTTAAGCTCCAACGGATCGCCGTCCTTGCCGGAAAACGCGCAATACAGATCGCCGTCCTTCAAAAGGATATCGAATACTTTACGGCTCTCGTTTTCCATCTCGTAACGGCCGCAGAAGGAATCCCAAAGGGACCTGTCCGGATCCTTGATAACGCGGTCGAATATCGCGTCCACCCAATAGCAGAGGTACTCATGGCTGAATTCAAAACCGAGCTTTTCGGCAAGATGCAGCGAATCCGTATTTGCCGCATCCCATCTTGGGGCAAGCCCGTCTTCCAGGCAGGAGAGTATCAGCGCGGCTCCGGCAGCGCTCGCCAAGCCCTTGCGCCTCTCTTCCTTTGCCGTGTCGATCTCAATATCCAGACCCTTGCTGTATACGGTGTAGCTTGAGGCGACGGAAACGGGCTTTTCGTCCTTCATGACCGCAAATCCGCGGCCGAGCTCAAGATACTGTTCCTTCGATTCGAAATGGCTGACGTTGTCGTCGAAGTCCTCGTCCTCGATAAGCATATCGTAGATTTCGCCGTCGATCCTTTTAAGCTCATATCCGTCCGGAATAGCGGCGATAAAGCTTTCGAGCTTTTTGCGGTCGAACCTTCCATCCTTTTTGAGCGCATAGCGGGTCGTCTTGTCGGCGTCCGGCCAGTATTCCTCGATAAGCAGAGCCCAGCGATCATCCGGCGGCACCATGCCGGCGTAGCCTTGGGGCTTGAACGCGGCAAGCTCACGGTCAGGCTCCCCGGCGAAATACGCGAATTCGGCGACGAAAGCCAGCGCGGAGCGCGGCGCTTCCGTATCGGTAACGTATATCTTGCCGCCAAGCATGCCGTCGAGGCAGGTCTGGATCAGCGAGTCATGCAGCCCTTCAAAGAGCGGTGCGGCCTTCTTCGTATCTTTAAGTTCAAATATCACTTTTCTCACTTCCGTTTTTTTGTTTTTGCTTCACGGCTTTTTGCCGGTTTACAGCTTCAGGAGAGTGGGTATCTCGTCCCACCCCTTAGGCATTTCGGGCTCTTCAACGAAGCCGAAAGAGGCGTAAAGCTTTCTTGCCACCTCGTTCTCGGGCTCGTAGGAAAGCCAGCAGTATTCGGCGGGGCCGGCCGGGAAGGTGCGGATGTAATCGAGCGCGAGCTTCAGCGCCTCGCGGCCGTAGCCCTTCTGCTGATACTCCTTGTCGATCATGAAACGCCAGAAGAGGTAGTTTTCGAAAACGTAGTCGGGCGTTTCCTCTTCGTCGTCATCCTCATCGTCCTTTTTGAAATAGCCTATCATCAGGAACCCTACCGGCTCCTCGTCGGCATATATGCCGAAGGGCTGCGCAAAGCCGCCCTCGGCGATGGTGGCATAGGCCTCCGCAAGGCTGTATATGTTGCTTGCAACAAAGTTTTTCTGATAGTCGTTTACGGTAAGCTTGATAAGTTCGTCAAGATTGTCCGTATCTACCTTTACAAGTCTTACGTTACAGGTTTCGGTTTCCATAATTTTACTCCTTTTGATTTATTGTTTTTTGCAGGTGTTCCCGCCGTACGTGAGGCAGCCCTCGCCGAAGGTGAGCTTTATCATGCCGCGTTTCCTTCCGAACTCGTTCTGCCCTATGGGGTAGAGCATGAATTCGAGATCGTCGCCGTCGTCGTCGATGACGCGGGCGTACAGCTCGCCGTCCTTCATAAAGACCTCGTCTATTATGAAGTCGTCCTCGGGATGCTCGTACTTTCCGCAGAAGCTCTCCCACTTGGACTTGTCGGGATCCTTTATCATAACGTCCTCGATGGATCTGATGGGCTCGGGCTCCCTGCCGTGCGCCATGCCCCTGACGCCGTCTTCAAAGCTCATATAGGCTCTGGCGTCGACCCAGTCGCGGTTGGTGAGAATGACGAGCATCTTGTCCGCGTCGATGAACCGCTCGAACAATGTACCGACGCCGGGCATGCCGCCCGAGTGGCTGACGATGAGCCCCAAGTCCTCATCCTTGTTTACACACCAGCCGAAGCCGTAGCCCTCATCGCCTTCAAAGCCGGCGTTCTCGCCGTTATTGAGCTTCCCGGGAGTGTACATCAGTTTCTGCTCCTCGGGGGTGATCACATTGCCCTCATGAAGGGCACGGTCCCATTTGAACATATCGAGGATGTTGGTGAAAACGTAGTCGTCGCCGTTGAGGCCGTCGAACGCGGTCACGTCGCGGTAATCCTCGGAATCCACGTCGGCGACGAGTTTATCGTCCTCGATGACCGTCGCGCGAGCGTAGTTATCGAAGGGAACGCCGTCGCGGCGGATATGGCAGCAGCGGGTATTTTCCATGCCCGCGGGCTCGAAAACGTTCTTCTTAAGGAACTCCTCAAACGGCGTTCCGGAGACCTTCTCGACAATCTCCGCCAAAAGATTGTAGCCGGTGTTGGAATACTGGAACGTCTCGCCCGGCGCGCCGTAGGGCTCCGCCTCCGTTTCGAGAAGGAAGCGCGGTATCTCCGCGCCCGAAGGCACGCGGTTCTCCTTCTTCCAGAGATCGATGAACCAATCCATATCGTCGAAGTAATCGGGGATGCCGCTCGTGTGGGTCAAAAGGTGGCGTACGGTCGCCCCCTTATACTTTTCAAGCTCGGGGAAGAACTTCGTAATATCGTCCTCAAGGCTTATAAGCCCGCGCCTTACGGCAAGCATTACCGCGGCCGCGGTGAACTGCTTGGTGACGGAGGCGAGCTGGAATATCGTATCCTCCGTGATCGGTTCCTTATCCTCCGGATCGCGGAAGCCGACCGCGCCCTTACTTACTATTTCGCCGTTCTCGGCATAGAGCCATGCTCCGTTGAAGCCGCCCTTTTCGTTGCCCTCGCGGGCGATTTTTTCGATCATAGTTTTTTTATCCATAATAATTGTTTCTCCTTGTTAAAACTCATGCGGTAATATGTAAAAAGCGAACCGGGCAAAGCCTGCCGATCCGCGGTCGATTCTAATGAAAAAGCAGAATGCTCCTGCACGAAATCAAACTCAGGCGTGATCCGCCCCCGAAAACAGGAAGCAGGATCGCCTTTCGGATCGGCTATGCTTATTGCCGCAAAACGTTCCGTGCGCAGCCTTTTTTCGGAAAAGGAAAACACGCGCGCCGAAAACAAATAACGCCATGTATGCGATTCGTTTTCACGGCTCTGGTCCTTTTTTTGAAATTCCGGCTGCACTCAGCCAATACTTTGAGTATTGACGTTCAGATCGTTAAGCGGTAATAACCATGGGTCGATCCCCTTTCTGATTCTTCCGCGTTCCCTTGCGGGAAGCGGCGCAGGCTCATTCAGCCTTGAATAATATTATAAACCTTGCCTTACTGTTTTGCAACAGTTTTTTTTAAGATGCATTTCAGCAGATAAAACAGCGGCCGGCGCCGGAGGAGCCGTGTGACCGAACTGCGAACCTGAGGTCAAACACCCCGGCGCGATGCGGCTCCGTTTTGATTATTCGAAAAAGGAAACGGAGCCAGATACACGGCTTACGCCGTGTGACCGAACTGCGTTCGAATCGTATGCAAGCTGCGCTATGAGCGCGTCCAGCTTTTCAGCCAGGATCTCGTCCACCGCGGACGAGTAACGCATATTGATGAGCGCGTTCTGCACGGTCGTCTTCTCATCCTGCGTCATTTTGAGCTTGTATTTTGCCATGAGTTTTTCTCCTTCCTTATAGTTTTTTGCATAGAAAAAGCACCGCGGGAACGGTGCTTAATGTTTGTTGAATCTAGTTGTTAAGAGCTCGACAAACAGGAATTTGTTGATTTAGAACGTGCTTGATTCAAGAAAGTATCCGAGAGTATCCACAAACTCATTGTCATCAAATAGACGCTTTATCTGCTCCTTATTCAGCCAAGCAATTTGAGCGACTTCCGCTGTAGTTGCCTTTGTTAAATCAACAGGACCATCATATTCAAATAACCATACATCCACTATATCTGAAAATTTGACGCCGTTAATAATTCTGCCAACTACAGAAGATACTATTTTCCCGGCGTTGGGAGATAATGTCAAACCAATCTCTTCCTTTGTTTCCCTAAGCGCTGCGGTCAAACTGTCCTCCCCTTTTAACGCAGATCCGCCTGTACATTCCCACTTTAACGGATGCATGGGTCGATCCGCACTGCGCTGTGAGATCAAATATTCACCGTTTCTGTTTTTGATCCAAACATGGACAACGAGATGATAATACCCCTGCGGTATTGTTTCTCCCCGAATATGATCACGCCCCACCAAATGACGCTGCTTATCATACAAATCCCAGATTTCTATATTTTGCATATCATCCTCCTCGAATCCCGATTGCCCATACAGTTTATCACGCCGAGAGAAACAAATCAACCGCTCCGAATTCGTATTGTTGTATTGCGGCAAACGGGAAGTTGTCAGCAATTCAGTTGAAGATACTTTGACAGAACTCCATCTTCTTCAAATTCTTCCATAACAACAAAACCATTCTTTTCCAATACTCTAATGGAAGCTTGGTTGTGAGCAAAGGTAAAGGCGCCAATGGTTTTGACATGGTACCGAGCGCAAATATTCTGAATAAACATTTTTACGGCTGCTGAAGCTATACCTTTATTCCAGTATTCGAGTTCAAAAATGCAGAAACTGAGCATGCAATTTGGTTCATCACCCATATCAATGCAATAGCACCAAACGTCACCTACATATTTCCCATCGACATACACCGTTTGACCAAAGCTTTCTGCATTAGGCAGCAATGTTAGTTCGTAATCCTCCAATGCTTCTTCAACAGTTTTTGCCTTTTGAGGTAATACCTGCTTGATTTCTGGTCTGTCTGCCTTTTCAAAATAAGTTCTCACCGAATCAGCAGTTCTTTTTTCCAATGTGATAACCATACATCACCTCGTCAAATCCCGATTTCCCATACAGTTTATCACGCCGAGAGAAACAAATCAACCGCAAAGCGACCATGCGGCAGGAACTTCATATAATTATTTGCAAACCTTGACTATCCCCGCAAAAAAGCATATAATTATTATGCAATACTGCGGCATTATGCCCGCATGAATCAAGCGAGGAGAAAAACGCATATGATCACCATAAACGGAATGACTCTGACAGTTTGCGAGGTCGCATCCGTCGCCCGCAGCGGCGAGAAAGTTCAAATTTCCGAAGAAGCGAAAAAAGCCATAAACAAGGCGCGCGCCTACGTTGAAAAAAAGCTCGATGAGCACGCGGTGGTCTATGGATTGACCACGGGCTTCGGCAAGTTTTCGGATACCTATATCCCGCTCGAGGAAACCGCGCAGCTTCAGCGCAACCTCATAATCTCCCATTCCTGCGGTATGGGAAATCCCCTTCCCACCGAAACCGTGCGCGCTGCGATGCTCCTTCGCTGCAACGCGCTTTGCAGGGGCAATTCGGGCATCCGTCTTTCCACGATCGAAACCCTGCTTTCGATGCTCAACGCGGGCGTTCATCCGATCGTTCCCGAAAAGGGCTCGCTCGGCGCAAGCGGCGATCTTGCGCCCCTTTCGCATATCGTGCTGGTTATGATCGGCGAGGGCAAGGCGGAGTATAAGGGCGAGATCATGAGCGGCGCGGAAGCCATGAAGAAGGCGGGCATCCCCACCGTGGAGCTCGCGGCAAAGGAAGGCCTTGCGCTTATTAACGGCACTCAGATCATGACCGCCGTCGGCTGCCTCGCGGTGTACGATGCGATGAAGCTCATCAAAACTGCCGATATCGCCTGCGCCATGAGCGCGGAAGCCATGCTCGGCATCAAGAAGGCATACGATCATAAGGTTCACGAGGTTCGCGGGCATAAGGGTCAGATCGAGTGCGCCGAGAATCTTCTCAAGCTTCTTGACGGCAGCAAGCTCACCGCCGACAGGATCGAGGGCAAGGTTCAGGATGCTTACGCGCTTCGCTGCACTCCGCAGATCCACGGCGCGAGCCGCGATGCGATAGAATACGTCTATAATGCCGTTTCCCGCGAGATAAACGCGGTCACGGATAATCCGATAATCTTCCCCGACGACGACGAAGCGATCTCCGGCGGCAATTTCCACGGTCAGCCGATGGCGCTTGCGTTCGACTTCCTCGGAATCGCGCTTGCCGAGCTTGCAAACGTTTCCGAAAGGCGCATCGAACGCCTTGTGAACCCCGCGCTGAGCTTCGGCCTGCCCGCATTTTTGAGCGAGCACGGCGGACTCAATTCGGGCTTTATGATCACCCAGTATTCCGCCGCCAGCATGGTTTCTGAAAATAAGGTTTGGGCGCATCCCGCGAGCGTGGACTCCATCCCGTCCTCGGCGAACCAGGAGGATCATGTTTCGATGGGCACCATCGCCGCAAGGAAGGCGAGGATGATTCTCGACAATGCGCAGAAGGTTTTGGGCATCGAACTTTTCGCCGCGAGCCAGGGCGTTTACCTGCGCGGAGAGGATAAAGTTTCGCCCGCGATGGCGAAGGTATACGCGCATATCCGCGAAAGCGTTGAGCCTGTGCGCGACGATATCGTGATGTACGAGCAGATGGATAAGTTCGATGCGATGGTCAAATCGGGCGAGCTTATCGAGTGCGCCGAGATCGTGACGGGCGCGCTGAAATAAGAAATATTCGGGCTTTGGGGCAGCCGCCGATAAGCCCGTTTATGCTGTAAAAAGCAAATAAAATCAATAAAAACCCCTAAATAATCATGGAGGAAGAAATATGAACAACACTACGGTTGCGGGAGCGATGACCATCAAGCTCGATGCGGTTCTGCCCGAGTATCCGAAGATGGACGACAAGTACCGCCGTGCGCCGGATCGCGGCTTCCGCCTTACCAAGGCTCAGGCGGAGCTGGCGCTTCGTAACGCGCTCAGGTATGTTCCCGAGGAGCTTCACGAGCAGCTCGCGCCCGAGTTCATGGATGAGCTCATTACCCGCGGACGCATCTATGCCTACCGCTATCGCCCCGAAGGCCGCATCTACGGCAAGCCGATAGATGAATACAAGGGCAAGTGCATCGAGGGCAAGGCGTTTCAGGTCATGATCGACAACAATCTCGATTTCGAGATCGCGCTCTATCCCTACGAGCTCGTTACCTACGGCGAAACGGGTCAGCCCTGCCAGAATTGGCTCCAGTACAGGCTTATCAAGAAGTACCTTGAGGAGCTGACCGAGGATCAGACACTTGTGGTCGAATCGGGGCACCCCCTCGGCCTTTTTCCGAGCAACCCCAAGGCGCCGCGCGTGATCATCACAAACGCGCTGATGGTCGGCATGTTCGATAATCTCAAGGATTGGGAGATCGCAGAGGAGCTCGGCGTTGCAAACTACGGTCAGATGACCGCCGGCGGCTGGATGTACATCGGTCCCCAGGGCATCGTTCACGGCACCTTCAACACCATTCTCGGCGCAGGTCGTCAGGAGCTCGGCGTTCCCGAGGACGGCGACCTCGCGGGAAGAATCTTCGTTTCCTCTGGTCTCGGCGGCATGAGCGGCGCGCAGCCCAAGGCGGCGAATATCGCAAACGCGGTCGGCATTTTTGCCGAGGTCGATCTTTCAAGGATCAAAACCCGCCACGATCAGGGTTGGGTGGACACCGTTTCCGATAACCTTGATGAAATTTTCGCTGCGGTAAAGAAGCACGTTGCGGAAAAAACCTCCGTTTCCATCGCCTACCACGGCAACATCGTCGATCTGCTCGAGTACGCGGTGAAGAACGATATCCATATCGACCTTCTTTCCGATCAAACGAGTTGCCATAACGTCTATAACGGCGGCTACTGCCCCGTTGGGCTCAGCTTCGAGGAACGCACCAAGATGCTGCATGACGATCGCGACGAGTTCGAGCGCAGGGTAAATGCTTCCCTCCGCCGCCACTTCGATGCGATAGTTGCGCTCACCAAGAAGGGCACCTATTTCTTCGACTACGGCAACTCCTTCATGAAGGCGGTCTACGACAGCGGCGTTAAGGAAATTTCCAAAAATGGCGTGGACGAGAAGGACGGCTTCATCTTCCCGAGCTACGTTGAGGACATCATGGGTCCCGTGCTGTTTGACTACGGCTATGGCCCGTTCCGCTGGGTCTGCCTCTCCGGCAATCCGGACGACCTCGACAAAACCGATGCCGCGGCTATGAGCTGCATCGACCCGACCCGCTGCTCGCAGGATCGTGACAACTATATCTGGATACGCGATGCAAAGGCGAATAAGCTCGTTGTGGGCACTCAGGCGAGGATACTCTATCAGGATGCCGAGGGCAGAACGCGCATCGCGCTCAAGTTCAACGAAATGGTGCGGTCTGGCGAGATCGGCCCCGTTATGATCGGGCGCGACCATCACGACGTGAGCGGCACGGACTCCCCGTTCCGCGAGACCGCGAACATCAAGGACGGCTCGAACGTTATGGCGGATATGGCGACCCAGTGCTTCGCCGGCAACGCGGCGAGGGGCATGAGCCTCTGCGCGCTGCATAACGGCGGCGGCGTTGGCATCGGCAAATCCATCAACGGCGGCTTCGGCCTCGTGCTCGACGGCAGCGAGCGCATCGACGAGATCATCAAATCGGCGATGATGTGGGACGTTATGGGCGGCGTTGCAAGGCGCAACTGGGCGCGCAACGAGCATTCCGTTGAAACCAGCATCAAGTACAATGAAAAATGGGCCGGAAAGGCGCATATAACCATTCCGTATTTTGCGGATGACAAACTTATTTCAAAAACAGTATCTGAAAGGATGAAAAAGTAAAATGGCAAAGATCATTGAATGCGTACCCAATATCAGCGAGGGCAGAAACCTCGAAGTCGTTGAAGCGTGTGTGGACGAGGTTCGCAAGACCGCGGGCGTTACCCTTCTTGACTATTCCTCCGATGCGAGCCATAACCGCAGCGTTATCACCTTCATGGGCAGCCCCGAGGGCGTTATGAACGCCGCAACCGCGCTTGCGAAGAAGGCGGTCGAGCTGATCGACCTTACCAAGCATCAGGGAGAGCACCCCCGCATGGGCGCTATCGACGTTTGCCCCCTTATCCCGCTCAAGGATTGCACCAAGGAGGAGACTGTTGAGTATTCTAAGCAGCTCGGCGAGCGCCTTTTCAATGAGGCGGGCATCCCGATCTTCCTCTATGAGGATTCCGCTTCCGCTCCCCATCGCGTGAACCTCGCGGATATAAGAAAGGGTCAGTTCGAGGGCATGGCCGAGAAGGTCAAGGACCCGATGTGGACTCCCGATTTCGGCGGCGCGGCGATCCACCCCACCGCGGGCGTTACCGCAGTTGGCTGCCGCATGCCCCTCGTTGCGTTCAATATCAACCTCTCGACCGACGACGTTGAGATCGCCAAGTCCATCGCGAAGATAATTCGCAGAAGGAACGGCGGCTTTGACTGCGTTAAGTCCAACGGCTTCCTGATCGAGACCGAGGCGCAGGACGGCAAGCCCGCGAAGCGCTATGCGCAGGTTTCCATCAATATGACGGACTTCACCCGCACCCCCCTCTACCGCGTAGTCGAGGTCACCAAGGCCGAAGCGAAGCGCTGGGGCGTTCACGTTGTGGGCACCGAGATCATCGGTCTCACCCCGATGCGCGCGCTCGTGGATTCCGCAGAGTATTACCTCCAGATCGTCGATTTCGATGCGGACAAGCAGATCATAGAGAATTATCTGCTTTAATAGAAAAACATGCTTTTAATTAAGAACATCGGTCTGCTCGCCACGCCGCAGGGGAACACCGCCCGCTGCGGCGCCGAGCAGGGCAAAATTAAGGAATACAGAAACGCCGCCGTGCTCGTTGGGGATGATGGAAACATCGTTTCGATCACCGAAAACGGCGAGCTGCCCGAAAATGCGGATTCTGCCGAAGTGATCGATGCACATGGCGCGCTCGTCACCCCCGGCCTTGTGGACGCGCATACGCATCTCGTTTTCGGCGGCTGGCGTGCGCATGAAGTGCCGCTCAAGATAGCGGGCGCTTCGTATCTCGATATTCTGAACGAGGGCGGCGGAATCCTAAATACGCTTGTGAACACCAGAAAAGCAAGCGAAACCGAGCTTTTCGAGCGCAGCCTGAGCTTCCTTAAAGAGGAGCTTGATTTCGGCGTTACCACCGTGGAAGTCAAGTCCGGCTACGGGCTCGATAAGGAAACGGAGCTGAAGCAGCTTCGCGTTATAAGAAAGCTCAATGAAGAAGCCGAGCAGGATGTTGTCTCCACCTTCCTCGGCGCGCACGCGATCCCCGATGAATTCAAGGGCAATGCGGACGGCTATATCGACTATCTTATAGATGAAGTTTTGCCGACCGTTGCCGAGGAAAAGCTCGCGGATTTCTGCGACGTGTTCACAGAAAGCTCGGTCTTCAACGTGGAGCAGTCGAAGAAGATACTGCTCGCGGCGCAGAAGCTCGGTCTGCCGAGCAAGATCCATGCGGACGAGATCGATCCCCTCGGCGGAAGCGAGCTTGCGGGCGAGATCGGAGCTGTTTCGGCGGAGCATCTTATCGCAACGCGGGACAGCGGCATTGAGGCCATGGCAAAGTCCAAGACCGTAGCCTGCCTTCTGCCGCAAACTTCACTTTACCTCGGCAAGCCCTTTGCAAGGGCGAGGGATATGATCTCAGCGGGCGTTCCCGTGGCGATCGCCACCGACTTCAATCCGGGCTCCTGCCCGTCATTAAACCTTCAGCTCTCGATGAACCTCGGCTACCTTAAATACAGGCTCTATCCCGAGGAGATACTGACTGCCGTTACGCTGAACGCCGCCTGCGCCATCGGCATGGGCAGCAGGGTCGGCTCCGTTGAGGTCGGCAAGCAGGGCGACATGGTTATTTGGAACACGACCGAGCTTCCCATGCTCTTCTACCGCATGGGCTCAAATCAGGTAAAAACCGTTATCAAGAAAGGAAAAACAGTATGAAACTTATAGATATGCAGGTAACAGGTTATCTCGATATTCTGGCATCCGATGCACCCGCCCCCGGCGGCGGAAGCGCGGCGGCTCTCTGCGGCGCACAGGGCGCGGGCCTTGTGGCGATGGTAGGCGGGCAGACCGTAAGCAAGGCGCGCTTTGCCGAGCATCACGAGATCGCGCAGAAGGCGATCGACGGCTGTATGCCCATCTGCTCCGCGCTCACCGCTCAGGTGGATAAGGATACCGATGCCTACAACCTCGTTGCCGCGGCGTTCAAGCTGCCCAAGGAGAGCGACGAGGAGAAGGCCGCCCGCCGTAAGGCGATCGCGGATGCGACCCTCGTTGCAACCGAAGTTCCGTTTGAGACCCTGCGCCTCGCGGTCGAAGCGCTCGAGTATGCTGAGTCCATCATCGGGCATTACAACACCAACTGCGCGAGCGACCTCGGCGTTGGCAGTATGAACCTTCACACCTGCGCGCATGGCGCATGGCTGAACGTTCTTATCAACCTCGGCGGCGTTAAGGATGCGGAGAAGGCCGCGCATTTCAGCGAGGAGGGCAAGCGCCTTATCGAAAAGGCGGACGAGCTGAACGCGAAGGTCATGGAAACCGTGAATGCGGATATCATGGGCTGAAAATGAATGATTATCCCGGCTTGCCAAAGGGTGAGCCGGGATTATTAGGAAATGTATTTATGAAAACTGCAAAAAGAATACTTGCGGCATTGGCTGCTGCCGCCTGTGTGCTTATCGCTGCACTTTTCGTGCTTGAGCTGATGGGCTATACCCTTTTTGATAAGTACGGAAATATGGCCGGCTCTGTGGTTCGCGATAATTGGCAGATCAATTATGCCCCGGACCCCGCGATGGTCGCCGCAGATCCCGCGGCAAACAAATATGTTCGGCACATTCAGCCGGTAAAGAAATACGGACCTTTCAAAAAGGCAGCGGCCGCCGACTGCGCTTACAGGCTTGAGACCGATGACGGCGAGTATGCCGGGCTTCTGTACCGCTTCAAGGGCAGGGAAAAAGACCATTATTGCTTTATTGCTGCCAATATTTTCATTACGGCTGATAACAGCATGAGGCTCAATGAGAATTTGCCGAATGCTTGGTATGAGCTCGACCACGTTACGGTAAACGGTGAAGAATGCAAGCTTGAAAAGGGCGCGTTTTTCAGCACCGATAAGGAGTTTGAAAGCTTCCTTCTCGGTGATTGCAAGCTGATCCTTAAGCCATACGAAAGCTTGAAGGATATGGCGGGCTGAAATTAAGTGATTATCCCGGCTTGCCAAAGGATGAGCCGGGATTATTTGAAAAGGAGAAAAAATTGAACAAGGAACAGCTTAGAGAGCTTTGGAAAAAGGAAGAGGAATCAGCGCATATCCACGGCTGGGATTTTTCCCATATCCACGGCAGATACGATGAGGAAGAGGACTTGCCTTGGGATTTTCTTGCCGTAATCAAGAAGCATCTCACGCCCGAAATGAAGCTTTTGGATCTGGACACGGGCGGCGGGGAGTTCCTGCTCTCCTACGACCATCTGTATGAAAATACGGCGGCGGTGGAGAGCTATCCGCCGAACGTGGAGCTCTGTAAAGAGGTTCTGCTGCCGCTTGGCATCGATTTCAAGGAGGCATACGGCGGCGGCAAGCTGCCTTTCCCCGATGAAAGCTTCGATATCGTTACAAACCGTCACGGCGATTATGACCCCGCCGAGCTTGATCGCATTTTGAAGCCGAACGGCGTTTTTCTGACCCAGCAGGTGGGTGCGGAAAACGACAGGGAGCTTGTTGAGCTTCTGCTTCCGCAAGCTACGGAGCTGCCGTTCCCCGATGCGTACCTAACCGTTAAAATGGCGGAGCTTAAAGAGCGTGGCTTTGAAATTATCGAGTGCGGCGAAGCACGCAGGCCGATACGGTTTTACGACGTTGGCGCACTCGTTTGGTTCGCGCGGATAATCGAATGGGAATTCCCCGATTTTTCGGTAGATACCTGCCTTGACAGGCTCTATGAAGCGCAGCGCATGATCGAGGAAAAGGGCGTTATAGAGGGAAGTATCCACAGGTTCTATATCGTGGCAAGGAAACGCGGATGATTTTTTGCGGATAAACTTTATCGGGAAAGGAACGGGCATGGCGTCGAGCATAGCTCATCTTGCGATAACGAATGAACTGTTAAAGCTTCGCTCGTTCGCATCTGCGGACAGGCTGAAGCTTGGCGCCGTACTCGCCGATTTCGGGAATAGGCGCGATACCCATCTGCAGACAAGAGTTCAAAACGGAGAGAAAAGAACCTACGATCTGAACCGATTCCGCGCCGAGTTCGGCAAAAAGCTGCTTGAGGACGACCTGTATCTCGGCTACTATCTGCATCTTATTCAGGATATTGTTTATAGGCGCCTTATTTACGGCAAATACGCTTGGGATACGACTATCGAGGGCAATATTGAAAGGCTCCATCGGGATTATCGGATATTGAACGGCGTTATAATAGAAAAATACGGCTTAAAAAACGATATCGCCGTGCCAAAGGATTTTGAAGTCGAGGCAATAAACCGCCTCTATGCCTTCGATACCGATTTGCTCCTTGAAAGCATGGAGGAATTCTTTAATAAGCGTGAGGCAGGGGAGATATTCTTCTTCACGCGGGAAATGGCGGATGAATTCATAATTGAAGCGGTCAAAACTTGCTTAAAAGAGCTGGATGCGCTTGAAAGCGGCGGAGCGCTCATGGATATGCTTGAATGCGCGTGGAGCTGATAAACGCAGTATTGATATAGGGAGGAAATATGAAGGACTTCACTTTGAACGAAATGCTTGAAATGCAGAAGGCGCTTCAGGAAAAATACAAGCATAAATGGCACGCGCTCACGCCAGAGCAGGGAAGGCATCAGCTTCTTTGGATGATTGGCGAGATTGGCGAGGTTATCGACATAATCAAAAAGCATGGGGGAGAGAAGGCGTGCGGTGAGCCGGAGATACGCGCTCATCTTATCGAGGAGCTGGCGGACGTGCTGATGTATTATAACGACGTGCTTCTTTGCTACGGCATCACGCCCGAAGAACTGAAGGAAACCTACGAAGCGAAATTCAAAAGGAATATGAACAGGTGGTAAAGCGGAGAGCGCTTTCGCTCAAACCGCTCTTTCGGGCGGAATGAGTGCTTATTATACAAATTATTCTTAAAAATGCGAAATAACAATAGAATATTCGCCGTAATAACTCCAAATACGGCATTTTCGGCTATTGACAATGGGAAAATAAATCTGATATAATTTTACTTGCATGGGAGGGGACCATGAAGTAACAAGTACCTTCACTTTTTATGCATGGATATGAGCGTGTAACAGTAGAATTTATAGGACAGTATCATTAGTTATGCCCGAAATCAACTGTATTGCTTAATAACATTTATTTTTAGAATTGGAGATTTGCATGACACGGGAAGAAATGCTCGAAAAAAGCCTTGAAAGCCTGCGAACGATAGCAAAAGCGCAGGGCGTGAAATCAATAACGAAATATCGCAAAGCCGAGCTTGTTGATATAATCATGAGCGGTGGCGCGGCAGGCAACGAGCGGAGCGACTCAATAACGGAACAGCCCGCTCCGGAGAGCGAACCAAAATCAATACGCTTCAACAGAAAACCGAAGCAGGAAGCGCCGATAGCGCAGCCTGAAGCGGCGGAGGAAAGCGCCGCAAACGATAGCGTTGCTTCGCCAAATGCGGCACAGGGCGAACCGAGCGGTATGCCAATAATGGAGGGCAGAGCGGATATGTTCCCGCCTTCGCAGATGATGCAGCAGGGAAGCGAACCGATGCGCCCGCGCATACAGCCCGCCCAGCAGGAGCCTCGCGGGGGATACACCCTCGGCTATGCTCCGCGCCAGCAGCAGAGCGGCGGCTATAACCGTCAGCAGAACACGGGCTATAATCAAAGAAACGATAACCGTCAAACGAGAGCGCCGCGCCAGAATCAGGGCTATCAGAGCCCCTATCCGCCGCAGAATTATCAGCAGGATAATTCATACAGACCGAGGCAGGACGGCTATATGCAGAGTCCGAACAGGCAGGATGCTTATTCCCAACCCCAAAACAGGCAGGATGCATACGCGCAAAACCCGTATCAGCAGGAGTATATGCCTCAGGATTACCGCCAGCAGGGCTATCAGAATCAAAACCCGTATCAACAGTATCCGCAGTATCAGCAGGGCTACCGACCCGAGGGCTATTACAACGCCGAGTACGGCACGAGCAATCCCGCCGTTCCCGAGATACTCGAATCCGGCGAATGCGACGATGCCGAGGGCGTTCTTGAGATAATGCCGGACGGCTACGGTTTTTTGAGAACCGAGAACTATATCGCCGGCACGAACGACGTTTATATCTCCAATTCCCAGATAAGAAGATTCAACCTGCGCACGGGCGATCTGGTTGCGGGCAAAACGCGCCAGACCCTTGAAAACAAGCGCTACGTGGCGCTGATGTACATAACTGCGATAAACGGCCTTCCCCCCGAGGAGAGCATGCAGCGCAAGCCCTTTGAGGAGCTTGTGCCGATCTTCCCGAATGAAAGGCTGACTCTTGAAAGCAAGACCGTCGATCCTAAAAAGAACATCTCCGGCCGCCTTATCGACCTTATCGCGCCGATAGGCAAGGGGCAAAGGGGCATGATCGTTTCCCAGCCCAAGGCGGGCAAAACAACGCTTCTTAAATCGATTGCAAACGGCATAACCGAAAACCATCCGGACGTTCATCTGATAGTGCTTCTTATCGACGAGCGCCCCGAGGAGGTAACGGATATGCAGCGCTCGATAAAGGGCGAGGTCGTGTTCTCCACCTTCGACGAGCTGCCCGAGCATCATACCCAGGTTGCCGAAATGGTTATGGAGCGCTCGATGCGCCTTGTTGAGCACGGCAAGGACGTTGTGGTTCTGATGGACTCTATAACAAGGCTTGCCCGCGCATACAACATAACCATAAATTCAACGGGCAAAACGCTTTCGGGCGGCATGGACCCGGGCGCGCTGCATAAGCCCAAGCGCTTCTTCGGCGCGGCAAGAAATATCGAAAACGGCGGCAGTCTGACCGTTATTGCGACTGCGCTCGTTGAGACCGGCTCGAGGATGGACGACATGGTTTACGAGGAGTTCAAGGGCACAGGCAATATGGAGGTGCATCTCGATCGCAAGCTCTCCGAAAGGCGCATTTATCCCGCGATAGATATCTATAAATCGGGCACGAGGCGCGAGGATCTGCTTTTAAGCGAAAGGGAGCTTGAGTGCGCAAACTCCATCAGAAGGTCGTTCTCGGGCGGCGCTGTGACGGAGGTTACCGAATACGTGCTCAACCAAATGAGAAAAACCGAAACGAACGAGGAATTCATTGAACTATACAAGGGCTTCAGCGAAAAGAACGAGAAGGATGGCTATGTTCTTGCGGGAAGAGGCCAGCTAAGATAAAGAATTCGAATTGAATACAGAAACGGCGATGGAGAACCACCGCCGTTTTTTCGTGCATAAATATGCGTTTGATCTGCATTTATCGGTTGATGATGCGCACCTCAAAATCCGAAGTGAAGCTGTCGGCAATTCCGTCCGTGATATAAACCCTGCCGTCATTCGTCATAAGTATCATATCGAACTGCTCGGCGGAATTCCTCCAGTACGCGCTTGCGCCCTCAAGCCCCATTATATAGCAGGCGGTGGAGAGCGCATCGGCAAGGATGCCGCTTTCGGAAACGATCGTAACGCTCGCAAGCCCCGTTTCGGCGGGATAGCCGGTCTTCGGGTCGATGATATGATGATAGCGAACGCCGTTTTCATCGGTGAAATTGCGCTCGTATGCGCCAGAGGTGATGACCGCCTTATCGATAACTGCGATCACTCCGAGGTAAACGCCGCTGTCCTTATGGAAGGGATGAACTATGCCGCAGCGCCATGCGCCGCCGTCCGACCTTGTGCCGAGGCACTGAACGTTGCCGCCCAGAGAAACGCAGGCGGAGGTGAGGCCTTTTTCTTTAAAAAGCTCGATAAGCCTGTCCGAGGTGTAGCCCTTTGCTATGCCGCCGAGGTCGATGCCCAAAGCGCCGCCGAGGGAAACCTCATCGCCCGAAACGGAGAGCTTTTCGCTGCCGATGCCATCAAGCGCAGCTTTGAGCTCACTTTCTTCGGGAACGCGGTATTCGCCGCTCGTAAAGCCCCAAAGCTCCATCAGCGGCAGAACCGTAATATCGAATGCGCCGCCCGTTTTATTATGGATGTCGAGCGCGCGCTCGATAATACCGGCGGTCTCCGCACCTACATTCGAGCTTCCTTTTTCATTCAAATTGCGGATGCTTCCGCTTTCGCTCGTTATAGAAAGCAGCGCATCGATGCGCTTGATCTCGGAAACGGCAGCATCGGCGGCTTTTTCGGCGTTTTTGCCGTAGCAGGCGACGTTCATATAGGTGTCCATAGCGAACACCTCGCGCGTTGCCTGAGCGCTCCGATCGTTTTGCTGCACACAGCTCATCGCAGCGAAAACGAACGCAAGCGCGGCAAAAAGCGCCGTAATACGCTTCACTTTTCGAATAAACGCGCGTTTTGAAGCTTTTTGCATAGAATACCTCCAAGAATGCCGATCACGGCGCCGCTTGCGGTGCCGGTGAACCAAAGGATAACCAGATACCATGCGATCGAGGTCGTGTTCAGAAGGAGCACGGCGGCGAGTATCTGGCCGATATTGTGTGAAACGCCGCCCGCAATGCTGACTGCCACGATCGAAAACTTGCCCGTGCGCTTCAAAAGGATCATCACAAGCCCGCTGAGCAAGCCGCCAGCAAGGCTGTATATGAAGCTGACACCGCTTCCGAAAAGGAGCGAAACGAGCAGAATTCGCACGAGATTTATAAACATCGCGCTCTTTGCGCCCCGTGAATAGAGCATTATCAGCACCACGAGATTCGTGAGACCGAGCTTCATTCCGGGGATAGCGAAAAACGGCGGCACGAGCATCTCAAGATAGCTCAGTATCATCGCAAGTGCGATCATCAGCGCGTAAAAGGCGAGCGTTTTGGTTGTAATGGTTTGTTTTTTCATTGTCCCACCACCACGTCCACGCCGCCCGAATCGGGGGCGACTATCTCAACAACCACCTTATTCGGCAGGCATATCACCGAGGCACCCGCATGGCGGATATGCCCCATGTTTACGCAGAGCCCATCGGGGCAGGAGGCGCTTTCGACCCACGCCTCCCCGCCGCGAATGATTAAATGATTAACGCCGCCGTTCACACCAGCGATATCGTATTCCGCATCTTCGCTCAGAGGGTAGCTTGCAACGGTCTTGCCGTCCACGCGCACCTCAACGAACGCCCCCGTTTTCCGCGTTAAAAGAAGAACGAGCGCGATGATGCCGCCGATAAGCAGTATTGCGGCGATAAGAATGATATCGCGTAAGTGTGCTTTCATAGAGTCACCTTGTAGATAGATCAAAAGAATCTGCAAAGCCCGATAAGCGAGCCGAGAGCGAAGAACAGCGCGGCCTTGATGAGCACGGGAACGAGCTCGTTTTTGATGAGCTTATTCTCGGGATGCGCAAGGTTTGCGCGCGGGCATGCGGCGGCGCATTTGTCGCAGCCGATACATTCGCCGTTTGAAAAGCCGTCCGCTTCAAGCTGAAGATCAACGGGGCAGTTCTTTTTGCAGATGGAGCAGCCCTTTATGCAGCCATCCTTATCGCGCCTGAGGATGCCGAGCATGGGCAGCAGCGCGAAGAATGCACCGAGAGGGCAGAGAAATTGACAGAAGCCGCGCTCCTTGATAGCCATAAGCGCGATAACGGCAACGAAGAGGATTATGCCCACGGTCAGCCCGTCAAAGCGGAAGCTGAGCGAAGTGAGCTGCGAAAACACGTCCCAAGCGTTCGCGCCGCGAAGCTTTGCGTAAAGCCCTAAGGCAACGAATATCACTATGAACGCAAGGTTCAGATACTTGAGTATGCGAAGGAATTTGGAGGCCTTTTCGGGCAGCTCAAACTGCTTTTTGCGCTTGAAGAGCTTGGTTTGAACGAGCCCCGAGAGCCAATGGATGAGGTCGCCGAAGCTGCCGAATGCGCAGATATAGCCGCAGAAGAAGCGGCCGAAGAGGATCGTGAACGCGGCAACGAGCACAAGCGCCCAAATGAAGCCGTTCATTTCGATCGGGGTGCCGGCGGAAATGCTTCCGAATATGCTCTTTATTCCCGCAAAGCCGGCGTAAAACGCGCCCGGCATTGCGATAAAGAACACGAGCTGTACTGCGGCGCGCACAAGTGCATGGGTGCGCCTGCTCTTTTTGAGCTGTTCGCCGCTGCGGACGGTTTTCTTTGAATTCTGTTCCATAGCTTAACCCTCCGCTGTCTTGAGCGCTTCGACAACGGCGTTTATGATGCCGTTTGAACTGAAGGTCGCGCCGGAAACGGCATCCACCTCGGTCGATTGCGCAGAAATGATGCTGTCGATAACGCCCTTGGCTCTGTCGAAGAAGGCCTGGTCATCATCGGCGGAAACGATCTCAACTGCGGATACCGCGCCGTTTTCAACAGTTACCTTGACCTTGATATCGCTGCGGAAGCCGCGTGCGCTGCCCTCGTATTCGCCGTCCTTATACTTTCCGGCAGGAGCTTCGTTCAGCTTTCGCAGCACCTCGGCGTTGTGCGCCTCGATCTCGGCAACGGCCTGCTCATGTGCCTTCAAGCTGCTGCTATGCTTGGCGGCAAAGCCTGAATAAACGAGCAGCACGCCGACTGTCAAAATGAGGCTAATAGCCTTGGTAATAAAATTGATGTTCTTCATGCCGACCACCTCTCTTCACTCTCTTCGGAGTGTGCTTTAAAGAAGTGGGAACGCCTGTCGGGAAGAACGGTGGGCTCGATAATGCCGGAAACGCTCTTGCTCGCTCTGGCAAGCGCGGAATTGGAAGCACTTATGATAGCGTTGGAACTCAAGGTAGCGCCGGAAACCACGTTCACACCTTCGGTACCGTTGTTGCTCACTATCTGATCCGGAACGCCGGGGCCGCCTGTGCCGTTGATTGCCATACTCATGAAGGGGGCGTTTTCAGGGGAGTTGTAATCAACGCTAACGGTCTTGATATCGCCTCCCCGGATAGTGATAGTTACTTCAATGTCGTAGTTGAAGGTCTCGCAGCGCGCGCTCGCGGTATAGCTGCCGTCCTTATATCTGCCGGGAGCCTCGGTGGGCGCGGCGGTAGGAGCCGCAGTGGGCGGCGTTGTGGGCGCAGCCGTGACGGGCGCAGTCGTGACGGGCGCAGTCGTGGGCTT
>Ga0256404_1003856_pt1 | contig 29508 bp, 24 predicted proteins | sample RumenRJG_01DNA_FD_185990 | JGI IMG/M metagenome (GOLD analysis project Ga0256404, IMG submission 185990) | Bovine rumen microbial communities from Lethbridge, Alberta, Canada - RJG_01 | ecosystem: Host-associated > Mammals > Digestive system > Stomach > Rumen | place: Canada: Alberta | collected...
AGCAGTACCCATCCGCCCACAAGCGCCATTGACGAGTACAGTAGTCAAAATATACGCCTCCTAAAAAGCTCAATATGCATTCATTGTATAGCATGTCCACCGTTTATGTCAATATGTGTATACAAAAAAGACGTCTCGGGACAGCAAACAAAAAACGAAGCCGTCCAGCCTCCCAGCCAGACGACCTCGTCATACGCATTGATGAATCAGAATTTCACGGTCAGGCCTACGCCGACAGCATTCTCGCGGTCACCATGTTTCGGTTTGAAATTGTGATAGTTCACATTGAGACCGACATTGGCGATGATGTCCTTGTTCAGTCCGACCTGGACCTCGTTGAAATCACGTCCTGCCACATAGGAGGAATACAGGTCGAAGCCGAGCACCTTCGGCGTCGAAAGCGCTACACCGCCATAGGCATTGCTCTTCTCATTGCTGCCCATGTCCCAGCGATAGCCACCGATGAGCTTGACCTCGGAGCCTACCACATCGTACTGCATGTAGGCAGCCTTGTGGTCGCCGTACTCATCGCGGTCCATATACTGGAAGCCGACGGTCGCCTTGTGGGCGAACTTATGCTCCACATAGGTCTCCTTCGTGCCCACGCCGATTGCCGTCTCATTGTTGGCCATCTGGTTGATCGGCGCTGCCATAGCCGTCGATGCGCCCAGAGCCATAATCGCCATAGACGTAAACAATATTTTCTTCAATTTCATTTCTGCATTCCTCCTGAATTTCCATATACCCGGCTTCCGCGGCTCCCCTTCGCCCCGTCCGCCTTGGTATATAGATTACTATATAACGAAACAAAATGCAACACCGCCGCCCGAGCCTTCCCCTCACTTCTCTCTGCTTGCCGGATCTTCGAGCATCGGTTTGAGGAACTTGCCGGTGTACGAGGCCTGGACCTGCACGATTTCTTCCGGTGTCCCCGTGGCTACGACCGTGCCGCCGCCTGAGCCGCCCTCGGGGCCGAGGTCGATGATATAGTCGGCCGTCTTTATGACATCGAGATTATGCTCGATGACCACGATGGTATTGCCAGCATCGACGAGACGCTGCAATATACCGAGCAGGCGATGGATATCAGCCGTGTGCAGGCCGGTCGTCGGCTCATCGAGTATGTACAGCGTGCAACCGGTCGAGCGCCGCGAGAGCTCGGTAGCGAGCTTCACGCGCTGCGCCTCACCGCCCGACAGCGTCGTGGCCGGCTGACCCAGCTTTATATAGCCCAGTCCGACATCCTGTATGACCTGCAGCCGGCGCGCGATGCGCGGCACATTGGCAAAGAACTCCACTGCCTCATCGATCGTCATGTCGAGGACTTCTGATATATTCTTCCCCTTGTAGCGTACCTCGAGCGTCTCACGGTTGTAGCGGGCGCCATGGCATACCTCGCAGGGCACATAGACATCGGGCAGGAAATGCATCTCGATCTTCAGGATACCATCACCCTTGCAGGCCTCGCAGCGTCCGCCCTTGACGTTGAACGAGAACCGCCCTGCCTTATAGCCGCGGATCTGCGCCTCGCTCGTCTTCGCGAACAACTGCCGGATGAGGTCGAATGTCCCCGTATACGTAGCCGGATTCGAGCGAGGGGTCCGTCCTATGGGCTGCTGGTCGATATTGATGATCTTATCGATATTTTCGAGGCCCTTGATTGCCTTATGACGGCCTGGCTTCCCCTTCGCATGGTAGAGCCGCGCCGCTATCCCCTTATACAGGATCTCATTCACGAGCGTGGACTTGCCGGAGCCCGATACGCCCGTCACGAGCGTCAGCGTACCGAGCGGTATCTGCACATCGATATTCTGCAGATTGTTCTCGGCTGCTCCGAGCACTTCGATGAACTTGCCGTTGCCCGGCCGCCGCACCGCCGGCACCGGGATGAATTTCCGCCGCGACAGATACTGTCCCGTCACGGACTCCGGCACCTTCTTTATATCCTCGACTGTGCCCTGTGCCACGACGCGGCCGCCATTCGCTCCAGCGCCCGGCCCCATATCGATGATATGGTCAGACGCATACATCGTATCCTCATCGTGCTCGACGACGATGAGCGTGTTGCCGAGATCGCGCAAGTGCTTCAAAGCGGCCAGCAGCCGGTTGTTATCGCGCTGATGCAGGCCAATCGATGGCTCATCGAGTACGTAGAGCACGCCGCGCAGACCTGAGCCGATCTGCGTCGCGAGCCGGATACGCTGTGCCTCGCCGCCCGAAAGCGTGCGCGCTGCGCGTGCCAGAGTCAGGTAGTCGAGGCCCACATTGATCAGGAAATGCAGCCGCGCATGAATCTCCTTCAATATCTGCCGGGCGATCTTCGCCTCACGCTCATCGAACTCGAGCCCGGACAGGAACTCATCGGCCTCACGGATATTCAGACAGGTGAACTCATAGATGTTCTTGCCCCCGACCGTGACGGCCAGCGTCTCCGGTTTCAGCCGGGCTCCGTGGCATGCCTCGCAGGGGGTGTCTATCATGTAGTTCTCATACGTCTCGCGCATCTCATCGCTGTCGGTCTCATGATAGCGGCGCGACAGCAGCGGCATGACACCCTCGAACGGGACATAGTACTCCTTGTACTCGCCGAACATATTCGTATAGTGGAACCGGAACCGCTCATCACCCGAGCCGTGCAGCAGGATATCCTGCGTCTCATGGTCCATGGCGCGCCATTTCGTCGTCATATCGTAGCCATGATCGGCGAGCAGCGACTCGATGCAGCACATGGCATACGAGTTGCGATTCGTCGACAGTGGCGCGAAAAGGCCCTCGCCTACCGACAGGTTCTTATCCGGCATCACGAGCTCCTCATCGAACTCCATGTGCGACCCCAGTCCCGTGCAGACCGGGCAGGCACCATAGGGATTGTTGAACGAGAACATGCGCGGTGTGATCTCAGGCAGGCTGATGCCGCAGTCGACACAGGCAAAATTCTCGCTGAACATGAGGCATTCACCATCGACGATCTGCACGTAGACGACACCGCCGCCCATCTTCAGCGAAGTCTCGAGCGAGTCAACAAGCCGCTGCCGCATCCCCTCCCGCACGACGAGGCGGTCGACAACGACCTCTATGGTATGTTTCTTATTCTTCTCGAGATTGATATCATCGCTGAGATCGTACACCTCGCCATCGATGCGCACGCGGACATAGCCATCATGCGCGATATGCTCGAGCAGACGCTTGTGCTCCCCCTTGCGCCCGCGGACGACCTGGGCCATGATCAGGAGACGCGTGCGCTCTGGCAGGGCCATGATCGTATCAGCCATCTGGTCGACGGTCTGCTGCGTAATCGGCTTGCCGCACTTCGGACAGTGCGGATGACCGACGCGGGCATAGAGCAGGCGCAGATAGTCATAGATCTCCGTCACCGTGCCGACCGTCGAACGCGGATTATGCGACGTCGTCTTCTGGTCGATCGATATAGCCGGCGACAGACCATCGATCTTATCGACGTCCGGCTTATCCATCTGGCCGAGGAACTGACGCGCATAGGCCGACAGCGACTCGACATAACGGCGCTGCCCCTCGGCATATATCGTATCAAAAGCCAGCGACGACTTGCCGCTGCCCGAGAGACCGGTGATCACGACGAACTTGTCGCGGGGAATCTCGATATCTATATTCTTGAGATTGTGGGCACGCGCGCCCTTTATCGTTATCGTGTTCTGCATTTTCAGTCTTCTCTCTTCCAGCCCGTTAACTATAGATATAGCAACAGCGAGTCTTGCCAGGCAGGACTCGCTTCTATTTTTATTTATGTTTGTTGCTTGTCTCCGTGCCAGGCTCCGGCGGGATATGGAACAGCTTGCTGAAATCCTCGTCCTGATGCTCGCCATGCTGCACATCAGACTCGAACATGCGGTTCCAGGGGAAGCTGACCTCGATCTCCTCGAGATTGCTCATCGGCGGCAGATTATCCTCGACGAAACGCTTCATCATCGTCGACGTACGATAGGCCACCGACTTGTACTTCGTGCCGAGATTGCCATAGACGCCATCACCGCGCAGCCACGTCAGCTGACGGGCTATGATATTGCGCACGTTGGCCTGATAGGCCCAGTCATCGAGATAGCGTGTCGTCAGCAGATCATCGACAGCCGCGTCGGTCATATGACGCACGAGCATACCCTCGCCGATGACGAATCCGGTGCTGTTCGTAGCTGTATTCCAGCCCGCATAGGCCCGCAGCTTATACAGGAGTCCCTGTGCCTTCAGCTGCTCCATGAGCGCATTATCCGAACCGTTCGCAAAAGCGATATCCGCGATACCGACCGGATAGCCGGCAGCGATGTACTCATTGACGATATCCATGAAGTAGCTCGTATCGCTCTTACGCGGCGTGCCGTCATTCTCCGGCATATTCGCCTCATAAGTCTTGCCATTGGAATTCGTATTCACGCAGAGCACGAAATCTGCCTTGGCCGGATTCGGCACCATCATGCCGCCCGCAGCTACGACCGCATCAGCGATTGACTGGCCGATACTTTCATCAGAATAGGACGGTATGACAGACTCGCCCCGCCCCCAGTTATAGCGGACAAAGATAAACGGCATCTCGCGGCGCATATCATTGACTGCCCGCGTCAGCATCAGCATGCCCATCTCATCGATACCGGCCATCGCCTGGAACTGGGTTTTCCCCAGATCCTTACCGACTTCTGCCAGATGACGGCTCTCCATATGCGTAGCTGAGAACGGCGCATTATCATCGCGTCCAAGCACGAAATATTTGAAATCACCCTTGCGAACCATATTGATGAGCTGCACGCTGGCATCATAGTTCTTCGCCCGGCGCTCCTGCCAGTCCTGCAGGGCATTGGCCGGTATGAGCTTCGTGAGGAAATGATATTCCTTCTGCTCCCGCTTCGTCAGGCCCTTGACCTCCTGCTTGTCCTTCAGCACCGTATAGCGGAATATGTCCGCGCCATAGCTGCGGTAGTACTCCGGTTCCTCATGTCCGGAGGCTTCGCCATTGCGCGGGGTGCGCATGATCGAGCCGAAAGCATACATCTTCAGCTTCGGGAATTCCTTGTGGAAATTATCGAACTCTGCCGTCCGCTGCGATATCTGTTCCTTCGTATACTCATGCTTGCGCGAGCCTACGAGGCTGCCATAGAGCATGGAGTCGGACGATACGACAGCGGCCTCGGCCCCGGGGGCATTCTCGCGCAGCCACTGCCAGAGTGCATCCGGATTGCCGAGATTATCACGGCTGCCGAGCATATCATCCGGCGGCACTACGACATTGTAGCCCAGCTTCTTCACGACCTCAGCCGTCTGCTTGTCAGATATCGGCCGGTTGTCGTGCGGTATGAATATGATTTTCTGCGGCTCGACGACCTTCTTGCGCTTCGCGCCAGCCTGCGGCATGCAGGTCAGCAGGACAAAGAATATGGCCCCCAAAACGAGCAGCCCTCGATACTTATTCTTTAAAAACAAAAAAGATACTCCTTCCCTTTAATCCTTCTCCCTAGGAGAAGGATTTATATTTACTCTGCCAGCGCCAGACGCAGGGCGGATTTCAAGCTGTCCGGCACATTGAGCTTCGTCTGCAGATCGATACCGCCGTCTTTCGGCGTAGCGCCGGTGACCTCGATCATGTCGATCAGGCTGGTCCCATTGACCTGTATCTGACCCGCTTTCGAGGCCGCCAGCACCTGGCTGTAGTCGATTTTTATGTCATTGTGCTTGATCGTCACCGGCAGATTATCCGGGAAATCAAATCCGCCTGCCAGACGCATGGCCATCGACATCGAGATGCGCGAGAACACCCAGCTCATGAGCCCGTGATTCGCTATGTTGCGCTGCTTCACATGATAGACCATATACGAAGAATCGCCCTCATGCACGAATTCCTTTATCGTACCGGATATCTGCACGAGCCCCTGTTTCTTCGTATCGATATCCACCGCGAGCTGCCCGTTGTCACTGGATGTCACCTTGATCGAGTTGACCGCGCTGTCCTCATTTATATTTTTGGCGATGGTATCATTCAGCACCTCATCGGGGATGAATACATGACCGTTCAGTATATCGAGCAATGTCTCCCGGTCCAGCGTCGACTGTGCGATCTGCAGCGCGGGGCCGTAATCCTGTACATGGCTCGTTATATCCGACAAATCGAAAGCCGCATATTGCGCCGGCATCATCAGAACCATTTGCGCCAACCCTTCTTTTCCTTTTTCTTATTTTTTGCAGCCGGCTTGCTGGCGGCCTGATTGCGCTGCGCCCGGGCTTCTTCGCGGGCTTCCTGCTGCTTGGCAGCAGCAGCCGCCTTGGCATCCTCCTGCTTGTTTTTTGCAAGCTCACGCATATTCTGCCATATATCACGGCTGGCCTTGTAGAGCTTGTAGTCCGTCTCGCGCACGTTGCGGTCGCCCATGATGCGCGAGATATATTTCTCCGCCGTATCATAGTCGCCCGTGCGGTACCGGAGCACACCGATCAGGTATATGGCCATCGTATCGCTCATGCCGTTGATCGGATAGTGCTCCGTCATCAGTGACTCATCATAGAGATCGGCCGCCTTCACGAGCGCCTGCTGCTCCTTCTCCTCCTCGCCGGAGTCGCGGTATACCCAGCCCAGCTCGAGCCAGAGACCGGCCTGACGGGCCAGCGGTGCCTTGATCAGCTCATCGAAGAATATCGCCAGTTTGAAACTGGCCACTGCCTCCGGCACCCCGCGCACCTCGGTGAACTCCATATTGAGCTTCTTCTGCTCGAGATAGCCGCGTATCGTCTCCCGGTGGCGCTCCGGCAATCCATTCAGGAATGTCTTCTCATCTGCCGCGAAGCCACAATGCTCGCATAGCCAGATCTTATAGAAATAAGGATTGAAATCCTTATAGTGACGGCAGAAGTCATCGTCCTGAGCCAATATCATGAGTTTGGAATCCTTGGTCTTGACGATACGGGTCGTCTGGCCGCATATCGGACATGTCTTCTCCACTACGAAAGTATGCTCCGCCATATTATCTCCTCATCAAGCATATCTAGTCAGATGTATTCATGTTATCACCAAAATGGGCAGTTGTAAAGAAAATGAGAACAAGCCGCAGCTTGTTCTCACCCTGTCAAGCAGATAGATGATCAGAGATATCTGACCCAGACATAGATACTGGATATGATAATGGACAGAATCATGATTGGGAATGCGACCTTCATAAAGCCAAGGAACGAGATCTGCCGACCGCGCTCTGCCGCCATGCTCGCGACGACGACATTCGCACTCGCACCGATCAGCGTGCCATTGCCCCCCAGGCAGGCACCGAGCGCCAACGACCACCACATCGGGTCGAGGTTCGTGAGCCCCATCATGCCCATATCCTTGATCAGCGGTATGAGCGTAGCGACGAATGGAATGTTGTCGATGAAGGCCGAAGCAAGCGCACTCATCCAGAGGATCAGCATGGCCGTAGCCGTCTCATTGCCACTCGTAATCTTTATGGCTTCCGAAGCCAGCATGTTGATGACGCCCGTCTCGACGAGGGCACCGACGAGAACGAACAGCCCTGCGAAGAAGAATATGGCCAGCCACTCGACTTTCGAGAGGACCTTCGCAATCATGCCCTCATCGCGCGTATAGGTGATGAGCAGCAGGAAGCCGGCACCAGTCAGCGCTGCCGTAGCCGTCTGCAGACCAAGCGTCCCGTGCAGCACGAACAGCGTGATCGTGCAGAAAATGACGAGCAGGCACTTCTTGAGCAGCGCCGGATTGGCAATCTGGCTTTTCGCATTGAGCCGCATGATCTTTTCCTGCAGCTCCGGGCTCGTATGGAGCTCCTTGCCGTAGATGAGCAGCAGCACGGCATCGACGACGAAGAATATGAACACGGCCACGCCCGTCATGTTGAACACGAAATCCATGAAATTCAGGCCGACAGCCGAGCCGATCATGATATTCGGCGGATCGCCGATGAGCGTCGCCGTACCACCGATATTGGAGGCCAGTATCTGGCTGATGAGGTACGGCTTCACATCAACCTGCAGCTGTTTCGTGATGCTGAACGTGATTGGTACGGTCAGCAGGACCGTGGTGACATTATCGAGCAACGCCGAGCAGACCATCGTGAGGCCTGACAGCGCCAGCAGCAGGGCCATCGGCCTTGCCTTCACCCGCTGCGCCGCCCATATCGCGAGAAAGTTGAACAAACCTGTCTCGCTCGTGATGTTCACGATGATCATCATGCCCATGAGCAGGCCCAGCGTATTGAAATCAATATGCGATATTGCCGTCTGCTGGTCTATGATCCCGCACAATATCATCAGCATAGCACCGCAAATGCCGACGATGGTACGATGAACCTTCTCCGAAATAATCAACGCATACGAACAAACGAATATTATGATAGCTATCGTAGTACTGTCCAAAGCACACCCTTCTCTCATAAGATTTGGTTATTTTTACTGCCTGTTACAGCTACTGCTCATACTTCTTATTCTGCTGCCGTTCCCCGGATTCTATCAACCTTTATGCTGCGGCATCAATACGATGTTCTGACCATCGCGTTTTATCTTGATACTGTATTTATTGACACCTGTCAGCGACAGGTCGACCTTCAGCTGCAGCAGGGCCCGCCCCAGTTCCTTTACGAGCTCCGGCGTAAAGCCCGTCAGAGCCAGCGCGATGTCCTCCTCCGCCTCGCTAGCCGCCTGGCCCTGCTTGGCGGAGAGCCGGTGCTGGCGGTTCTTCTCGGCCTGCTCGAACTGCTGCTCGAGCGTTTCCTCATCCTCGACGAATGCGGCCAGCATCTCCTTATCCGATAGTCCCCGCGGGATTTTGGCCTTGGGGATTTTCTTCGTCATCTTGCTCATCTGAAATCACTTTCCCTTACTCTGGATTTTCGCCCAGGAGTCGCGCAGACCGACCACCTTGTTGAAAACAAGCTGTCCCGGCTGCGTATCCGGGTCGACTACGAAATAGCCTTCGCGCAGGAACTGATAGTGCTTGCCTGCAGCTGCGTATTTCACGCTCGGCTCGATGAGCGCTCCCTTGACCACCTGCAACGAATCCTTGTTCAGCGCCGCAATGAAATCCGACGGCACATTGCCATTCTCATCCGTCTGCAGCAGATAGTCATAGAGACGGACCTCGACCGGCAGCGCCGTCTTGGCAGCTACCCAATGAATCGTGCCCTTGATCTTGCGGTTGGCCGTCTTGCCGCCCGTCTTCGAATCCGGATCGCAGGTGCAGTGCAGCTCCGTTACGTTGCCGTCGGCATCCTTTATGACTTCTTCGCACTTTATGATGTAGGCATGCTTCAGACGCACCTCTCCGCCCGGCTTCAGGCGGAAATACTTCTTCGGCGGATTCTCCATGAAATCTTCCTGCTCGATATAGATCTCGCGCGAGAACGGAACATAGCGGCGGCCGCCATGCATCGGATTGTTGTCGGCCAGCAGCCACTCCTGCTTGTCCTCCGGATAGTTCGTGATGACGACCTTCAGCGGGTGCAGCACGCACATGACGCGGTCGGCATGCTCATTCAGGTCATCGCGCACGCAATGCTCGAGCATCGCCACATCGACGAGGCTGTCGGCCTTTGCCACGCCGATCTCCTCACAGAATTTCCGGATGGCTGCCGGCGTGTAGCCGCGGCGGCGCAGACCGGATATGGTCGGCATGCGCGGATCATCCCAGCCCGAGACGTAGTGCTCCTCGACGAGCTGACGCAGCTTGCGCTTGCTCGTGACCGTATTCGTCAGGTTCAGCCGTGCGAACTCGATCTGGCGCGGCCGGGTATTCGGGTCGAAGCCCAGAGAGTCGAGCAGCCAGTCATAGAACGGACGATGCTCCTCGAACTCCAGCGTGCAGACCGAATGCGTGATGCCCTCGATCGCATCAGACAGCGGATGGGCGAAATCATACATCGGATAGATGCACCATTTGTCCCCCGTGCGATGATGCGTGACATGGGCAATGCGGTAGATGACCGTATCGCGCATGACCATGTTCGGTGACGCCATATCGATCTTAGCACGCAGCACATGGCTGCCATCCGGGAACTCGCCTGCCTTCATGCGGCGGAAAAGGTCAAGATTCTCCTCAACCGAGCGGTTGCGGTACGGGCTGTCCTTCCCCGGCTCCGTCAGCGTGCCGCGATACTCCTTGATCTGCTCGGCCGTGAGATCATCGACATAGGCCAGCCCCTTCTTTATGAGCTGCTCCGCATAGTCATAGAGCTTATCGAAATAATCCGAGGCGTAGAACATGCGGTTCTGCCATGAGAAGCCCAGCCAATGGATATCCTCCTGGATAGAGTCTACGTACTCCGTATCCTCCTTTGTCGGATTCGTATCATCGAAGCGCAGGTTGCAGAGACCGTGGTTCTGCTCCGCCAGACCGAAATTCAGGCAGATGGACTTCGCGTGGCCGATATGCAGATAGCCGTTCGGCTCCGGCGGGAAACGGGTATGGATGCCCTCGCTGTATTTCCCCTGTGCCAGATCGTCATCGATGATATTCTGAATGAAATTATTGCTTTTCGTCTCCTGCATATATACCACTCTCCCATTTATTTCAGAACGGCACTACATCCGTAGCTGCACATTTCTCATCTATATAAGCGCGCAAGCGCTTGATTCCTTCATCCAGTCCGGGCTGGTCCGGCAGATACTTGATGATGAGGTCCACATACCCGCGTTTCACGATCTCACGCAGCGTCCAGGCAAAATTAATATCATAGACCCACATCAGCCGCACCAGCTTGCGGTCGCCATGCGTGCGCAGACGATTATAATCCGCCTGCTTCCCCTCGGCAAAATCGCGCACGAAATCCTCGCTCACGAGCTGGCTCGCATCCGATGTTATGAATTTCGGCGCATCCTCCGCCATCTCGGGAGCAAGGTATGGTGCCAACACCCGATATATATCAAGCTTGTCCGCATCGCGCAGCAGCTTGGCAAAGAAAAGGGCCCGCACATCATTCGTCGGCTCTATGGCTTTCTTGTTGTGATTCTTTATCGCGAACCGTACCAGCGCCTCATCCTGCGGGCTCAGCCGCTTCATGAGCGGCAACTCCGCCAGCACGCTCAGACCGAGATTGGCATGATCCTCCGACTGCGCATCATTGAATGTCTTGTAAACCGTATACTGCTTGAACCGCCCCACATCGTGGAACAGCCCCATGATCTCCGCCAGCTGCACATCATGCTGCGACAGCCCCAGATAGCTGGCCAGCTCACGAGCAATCGCCGTCACCTTGCCAGTATGGATCACCTTGATATCGATCCCCTGCTTCACCTCAGGGTCATCCGTATCATAGCTATGCATATACTGATTCATCCAGCTATGCATCTCTCTAAGCAACTCGTCCAATATAAACGCCTCATCAAATAATTAACATATAAAATATACTTTTCTATTATACCCCCTTTGTTAAGATTTTACCATAGTCAAAGGATGTATACAGATGTATGTTTCAAATACACAGTCTTCCCCTCAGGGGAAGGCTCCTTCACTCTTCCTCCTGCGACAACAGCAACTCATACAGCTCGATCATCTGTCCCAGCTGCTGGATTTCCTCGCTGCTGATCGCCTGCGAGCGCGATTTGCCGCCGGCCTTGTAGTACACCAGCTGCCCGCCGCCAACGGCAGCAGCCCGCGCGACTGCGAGACCATCTGCGTCAAACGTGAACTGGCTCCGCTCCGTCAGCGCTCCCGCATCCTGCGCCATGCTCCGCTGCTGACGCTCCGGCTGCAGCGCGATATCTACAGACTGCCCCTTTGCTGACAGCGTCAGATGGTCACCATAGATCCAGGCCGTCTGGGCCGGATCATCGATTGTATAGTGGTAGACGATCTCCCCCAGCAGCTGCACGCCCTGATTCCCCCGACGCACGAAAGCCTCCAGATAAAGCCCGCTGGACAGATCAGCCGCCCGCGCGAGCGGGAAGCGGTAATACGTATTGCCGCTCACTGTCTCGACCTGCATCGACTGCTCCAGCTCATCGATGCGAGCCTCACGGGCCTCACGCTGCTGCTTTGCCTGCGCCAGCGCCTGCTGCTCTGCATCAGACACCGATGCTGCCGTATTCGTAGCCGTCGATGCCGGGCTGGCAGCCGGCTGCTGCGAGCTCGACATATGATCGACCACATAGTAGGCGACGCCGCCCGCCACCATGATGCACAGATATACGGCGAGCGCTATCCCGATCAGGCGCCACCTGCTCACCGCTCGACCTCATGGACGGCATCCCAGCGCAGCTTTTCCTCCGTATGCGGATGAAGCTCCTGCCCCGGCAGCCCCAGTGAAAGCACGGCCTCCGGCGCTACATCATCCGGCAGCGACAGCACATCGCGCACATACTGCACCGTATCGCTGCCATCCACACGCGTGCGCAGACGCAGCTGCACCCAGCAGCTGCCGAGTCCGAGACTATAGGCAGCCAGATGCATATAGCCCATGACGAGCGCACAGTCCTCGACCCAGACATCGCTGGTCTCCGGCCGGCCGCATACGACGATTGCCGCTGCCGCATGCTCCAGCATCTTCGCCGCCGCCCGGCTCTGCGACAGCTTTACCAGCAGCTCCGGATCCTGCACCACATACAGCTCGTAGGGATACTTGCTATGCCCGGACGGTGCCAGCAGCCCGGCCTCGATGACCTCATGCAGCACCTCCGGCGCGATCTCCCCCTCCGCATAGCGACGTACACTGCGGCGATTCTTTATGGCTTCCATAGTATTCATGATATCCACCCCACATAATCATTCTGTTTTTAATCTAAAACAATTATACCACAGATCCCTCCCAACCTTCTATAGGTACACAAAAAGCCTAACTAATAAAAGTCAGGCTTTTGCAACGCGTATATGACAGATACCAAAACTGCTTTCCTGAAGCGAAAACGTAGAAACAACAAAAAAGAGGCTGTACTCCACAGCCTCTTCTGACTTTCAAACTGGTCGGGATGACAGGGTTCGAACCTGCGGCCTCATCGTCCCGAACGATGCGCGCTACCAAACTGCGCCACATCCCGACAACAAAAACAATTATACTACGACTCTTCCTTTTTGGCAACCCCCTGCATGACAAGATTTGGAGTTTTTTTCGCAAAAAAGAGAAAAATAATCGGAATGACGACGAGGGTGAACACCGTGGAGGTCAGCAGACCACCGATGATGACCCAGGCCATGGACGAGCGCGTCTCGGATCCGGCCGTCATGGCCAGAGCCGTCGGCAGCATGCCGACCATCATCGTGATCGTCGTCATGAATATCGGTTTGAGCCGGACGCGGCCGGCTTCCTTTACGGCCTCGAGCGCCGTCATGCCCCGGTCCATGAGCGTCAGCGTATAGTCGATGAGCAGCGTGCCATTCTTCGCCACGATGCCGTCCATGACGAGGATACCGATCATGGAGTAGAGGTTCAGCGTGTTATGCGTCAGGAACAGCAGCAGCACAGAGCCGATGAGGCCCAGCGGCAGCGAGAACATGCGGATGAACGGCGTGATGACCGACTCATAGAGCACGGCCAGCAGCATGTATATGAGCACGAGCGCCAGCAACAGCGCGCTGATGAGCTCGGTGAATGTCTCATCCATTTTCGTTGACTGGCCCTTGAACCTGTAGGTAACCGTACTGCCGAGATCGGCTTTCTTCAGTGCTTTCTTCACATCCTTGGTGACATCGCCCACAGGCCGGCCGCTCGTATTGGCGCCGATCGCTACGGAGCGCTGCTTGTCGACGCGCCGGATGCTGACGGGACCGCGGCCGTTCTTGATTGTCGCCACATCACCGAGGTAGATGAGCTTGCCATTGGCCGAGAGCGGCACGCGCGATACGTCCGAGGCCTTGAATCCATCGGCGCCGCGGAACCGGACTTTTATCTTCGTATCCTGGCCGCCATTCAGCGCATCATTCTTCAGCTCTCCGGCCGACACACCCGATATGGCGGAGGAAAAGGCCGTATCGACATCATCGAGCGACGTGCCGTATGTCTTGAGACGCTCTCGGTCTACGGTCAGCTGCAGCTCAGGCATGCCCTCCGTATAGGTGCTGTTCACATCGGTGACGCCGGGCACATCCTTCTCGAGTATCTGCATGACGCGCTCCGCCGCACTGTTCAGTTCCTCATTGTTGTTGCCGCGCAGCTCGATCTGGAGCGTACCGCCGCCATTGCGGGCACCACCGCCACCGGATATACCGGCTACGGAGGTCTGCGTCTCGGATACGCGGACATCGGCTTCCTTGATCCCCGCAGCGAAATCGCGCACCTCGTTGGCTACCTCCCATACCGAGCGGCTGCGTTCCTGCCGCGGTACGAGCTCGACCTTGATCCGCCCCTCATAGGCGGTAGAGCCGCCGGCATGCGTCATGTAGTAGCGCACTTCCGGTATCTCGCTGAGCTTTTCCTCCAGCTGCCTGGCCACGCGGTTGCTGACCTCGGCGGACGAGCGCACGGGGGCCTGGATGTTTATGGTAAATGATGACTCATCGGTCTGGGGCATATACTCCATGCCCACGAGCCCCAGCGGCACGAGCGCCATGACGCCGGCGAATACGGCCACGATGCCCACGAGCAGCTTGCGCTGATGTCCGAGGCTCCAGTCCAGGATCGCATCGTATTTCCTGATTGCCGCCGCCTCGAGCCGGTCCATGAAATTCCAGAGACGTGTCTTGTCGGGATGAAAGCCGCCCCGGAAGAACCGCGACGCCATCATCGGCGTCAGGGTAAAGGACACGAACAACGAGAACGCCCCGGCAAAAACGATGGTCAGACCGAACTGACGGAAATACTGCCCCGTCATGCCATTCATGAAGGCAATCGGCATGAACACCGCGGCATCGCAGAGCGTGATGGCTACCGCCGCCATGCCGATCTCGGTACGCCCCTTCTCCGCTGCCACATCCGGCGCCTCGCCCATGCGCAGATGGCGCGTGATATTCTCGAGCACGACGATTGAGTCATCGACGAGTATGCCGACGCACAGCGTCATGCCCATGAGCGACATCATATTGAATGTAAAGCCGAATATATACATCGCGAAGAACGTCGAGATGAGCGAGGTCGGTATGGCGATCATGACAGCTGCCGTCGAGCGCCAGCCGCGCAGGAACAGGAACAGCACGAGTCCGGTCGTGATCAGGCCCTCGATGAGCGTCCCCAGCGTGTTATGCAGCGAGGTATTGACATAGTCGGCGTCATTCGACACGACGACGAACTGGTAGTCCGGATAGTTCTTGCGCAGCTTCTGCACGCTGTCGAGGATATTGGCCGCCGTCTGGACGACATTCGCATCACTGTTCTTATAGATCAGGACATTGACCGAGTCCTCGCCATTCAGACGACCATAGCGCTCGATGCGGGCATCCTGCTCGCGGACGGTAGCTACAGCTGTCAGCGGTACAGGCTTGTTATCAGTATTCTTGACCTGGACCTTCTCGATATCGGCTGCCTTGGCATACTGGGCGATGACGCGCACATCGGATTTCGTCTGCTCCGTATAGACAGAGCCGGACGGCAGCAGCTGGTTTTCCGCCTTGATCGCATTCGCGATGCGCGTGAGCGTCAGCTTGTAGGCCGCCATCTTGTCGCGGTCGACCTCGATTGCAACTTCTTTGTCGCGCCCGCCATGCAGCTCGACCTCCGAGACACCCCCGGCCTGCTGCAGCACTTCCTGGAATACATTCTCAGTCTCCGAATAGGTGTCAGCCAGACTGTGCTGAGACATGACCGCGAGCTCGACGATTGGCTTGGCGTTCATATCGCGCTTGATGACGACCGGTGTCTCGGCCTCATCAGGCAGCTTGCGCATGATGGCTTCGACCTTTTTCGTCGCATCGATAGCTGCGGCATCCGCATCCGCATCGAACTCGAGCTCGAGCCCCACGCGTGCCTGCTCATAGCTGGCCGTCGATGTGATTTTCTTTACATTCGAGACCGAGGACACCGCATCCTCGATGGGCTTTACGATCTCCTGCTCGACCGACTCTGCACTGGCCCCCGGATATTTCACGCGGACCGTCACATACGGCGTATTCAGCGCCGGCAGCAGCTCGACGCCGATGCGGTAGTAGCTGTAGCAGCCCAGTACCACGAAGAAAGCCACGATCATCGATATGCCGACCGGGCGCTTGATAGATAGACGGGTTATGTTCACGACGCATGCGCCTCCGCTCCGGCGGCTCCGGCCTCGCTGTCGCTGCTCCATACTGCCTGCACCGCTGTACCATCAGACAGCTTGTCCTGATTCGTGAGCACGACGACATCCCCATCTTCTATGCCGGAGATGACCTCCTCGGACTCGTCATTGATGAGACCGAGCTTCACCTCGCGCTCCTCGACACTGCCATCAGGCCGCAGGACGAACAGCGACTGCCGGCCATTGCGCGACAGCACGGCCTCCTTCGGTACGAACAGCGTCTGCTCGCGCTGCAGGATATCGATGGCCGTATGAGCAAAAAGTCCCGCCTTTATATGATCCGGCGACTCATCGAGCTCGATGCGCACCTGATACGTCTTCGATGTATCATCCATCGCCGGGCTGACATAGATGATACGTCCGTTATAGTCGCCGCCCAACGCATCGATGGTCATGACGACCTCCATCCCCGGCTGCAGTATGGCTGCATCGGTCTCAGACAACGTGCAGTCCACATTGATATGGCTGTTATCGACGAGTGAAAAAGTCTTCGTCCCGGCCGGCGCTATGGCCCCGACTTCGGCAGCACGATAGCCGATGACACCGTCACGCGGCGCGCGCAGGATCATATCATCGCGCTGCTTCTCGAGCGCCTCGCGCTGATGTTCATCCTTCCGGGCCGCGTATTCTTTTGACGCTACGCTGGCTGGCGAGCCGTCACTGTCAGCATCCGCCTGATTGGCTAGCACTTCGAACGAAGCCTTCGAGCTCATGTATTCCTGTTTCACCGCATCCAGCGTATCCTGCGATATGGCGCCGATGGAGAACAGATATTTGTTGCGCTCATACTTGTCCTCCACGACGGCGAGGTCATTGCGCGCTTTTATATAATTCGCATCGTAGGTCGCTGCCGCCACCTGGGCATCCGACCAGGCTGCCCCAGCCGCCGCCTGGCTCTCACGTATCGATATATCGAGGTCGCCCATATCCTGGACCATGAGCACCTGTCCCGCCGTCACGTGGTCGCCGAGATCCGCGTACACGGCGACGATGCGCCCCGTATACTTCGGCGCCAGCGCGATATTCGCGTCGGCCACCGTCTGGCCGGACAGCGCGATATGGCGCATCATATCCTGACGGTCGATGCGCATGACCTGCACGAGCGGCTTGTCATGCCGGATATTCTGCGCCAGCTTGCGTCCCTGACCCATATACACATAAAGTGCCGCCAGGAGCAGGACGACGACCACCGCTCCCGCGATGCGGAACTGCTTCCGACTCAGATTGTGAATACTATGTCTCATACACTTCATCCTTTTATACAATCTACCCTCTCATTCTAGCATAAATGTGAACCGTTTTGCTATAAATATATTTATCGTTTAGGGAAATTTTATATTGTTCATCTGAAGTTTACTAATTGCCAAATGCCCTGGTACGCGGTAAAATGGAATAGTAAACCGATAACCATGAAGTGCGAAAGGAGCTTTACGAATGGAAGCAGTAAAAATCTCTGAAAATATATACTGGGTAGGAGCCATCGACTGGTCGATGCGCTCGTTCCACGGCTATCAGACCGGCCGCGGCTCGACGTACAACGCCTACCTCATCCTCGATGACAAGATCACGCTCATCGATACGGTAAAGCACGGCTTCGAGCCGGAGCTGCTCGAGCGCATCGAGAGCGTCATCGACCCGGCCAAAATCGATTACATCGTATCGAGCCATGTCGAGCCCGATCATTCCGGTGGCATCCCGTTCATGGCCAAGATCTGCCCCAACGCCACGATCATCACCAGCTCGCCACAGGGCCTCAAGGGCCTCACGGCCCGCTACGGACAGCTGAACTATCAGGCAGTCAAGACGGGCGAGACGCTGTCGATCGGCAAGCGCACGCTGCAGTTCGTGGCTACTCCGATGCTACACTGGCCGGACAGCATGGTCACCTACTGCCCGGAGGAAAAGATCCTGTTCTCGAACGACGCTTTCGGCGAACACTATGCCACGAGCCACCGCTTCGACGATGAGAACGATCTGCCGACCATCCTGTTCGAAGCGCAGAAATACTACGCCAACATCCTCATGCTCTACGGACCGCAGGCCCAGAAGGCCCTCCAGGCGCTCGGCGGGCTCGATATCCGGATGATTGCCACCGGCCACGGCGTCATCTGGCGCAAGAACATCGCTACGATCATGGATTGCTACAAGAAATGGTCGGCCGGAGTGCCCGAGGAACGCGCCGTCGTCGTCTTCGACAGCATGTGGCACTCGACCGAGACGATGGCCCGCTGCATCGCCGAAGCCTTTGAGAGCGCCGGCGTCCCCGCGGACTACTACGACATCAAGCAGAACCACATGTCCGATATCATCACCGACATCCTGACGGCCAAATACATCGCCATCGGTTCGCCGACGATCAACAACCAGATGATGCCGACCATCGCCGGTTTCCTGTCCTATCTGAAAGGCTTCCAGCCCAAGCAGAAACAGGGCTTCGCCTTTGGCTCCTATGGCTGGGGCGGCCAGAGCATCGGCCTCGTCGAGGACGAGATGAAAGCCTGCGGCATCGACATCGTACTCGACAAGATCCGCATCGCCAACGTCCCAACCGCCGAGCAGCTGCAGGATATCACCGCAAAAGTCAAAGGCCTGATCGGATGACAGCTGCATGAGCACCAGCTCAGACAGGCAAAAAGCTGTAATAAGATAAAAATATACCCCTGGATAAGATAGCGAAGAGCCTGTCTCATCCAGGGGTATATTATAATGCCGAAATCTCGTTTCAATAAACTGCGTCTCTGTCCGCATAACCTTTATAGAATCCCGTTGACTCTCCCCAATTCGCGGACTTTCTCATTCGTCCAGCCGACAATCTGTGCTATCGTATCCGTCGGAATGCCGTGCTTCAGCATAGCAAGAATGGTATCCTTACGGCCTTCCTCACGTCCACGTTCTATTCCACGTTTTTCAATTCCTTCACTCAGGTTACACATTTCAGCTACCCCCTTTTCGAGCTTCGGCGTCGTCTGTATGCCGAAATCCTGTCGAAGTGTCTCGACTTTCTCATCTTTGCTGACGTTGTCTACGAATAAGAGATTCAGCATCCTCAGTACACCTTGGAGCTCTGTATATTTCTTCGTCCCCAGACATACCAGTACCGGAGTTATCAGGTCGTAGTCGGCTTTCGGTGCCTTGGCATTGCCGACCACGTTCTCTTCCTGCATGTGATAGCGGGTGATGGTGTAGGCCCATTCCTCGGTCGGTTCCATACATACCCAGATAGTATAGACCTTCTCAATCTTGCCATATTCCGCCTTGACGAATACCGTTCCGTACTGGCTCGATATCATGCGGCAACCGTAGAACACGGCCCGCTTCAGTATCGGATAGCCGGGGTGGAACTCGTTCTGCGCCTCGATGTTGACAATGAGCCGGATCAGCTTGCCATCGACCGGGGCTACCGCGTTGAACCGGATGTCGAAGAATACGGTTCCCTCGATTGCCGATTTGTCCTCGACATGGGTGCTCTCGATCTTCGTCTCCCCCGGCATGACCGTCACCTTGCCTACCTCGGGGCTACCTTGTATGTATTTGTTGACGATGTCGTATGTGCTGCAGTTGCAGAACTCTTCCGTGCAGTCCTTCAGAATCTGTGCCAATATGCCCTTCTCGGACAACACCTGCTTGCACTCCGCATCGTATCGGGCCTTGCGCTCTTGCTGCTTGCTTGCCACGTCTGCACCTCCCTGTGTTCCTCTACCTTAATTTTACAACAGAAACCCAATGCTGACAATCTATATCATCTCATTTTCAGGACACTTCGAGCTGTCCCCAGAGTAAGTACATACGGAGCCTTCAGTGGCCCCCCTGGGCAGGTGGATGCGAAGCTGACGAAAAAGGTGTTTAACTAAGTCAGATAAAATGCTTAGTCTATATGGCCTCATAAAGCCGAAAAACATAAGCATCCCCCTTTGGGGGAGGAGGACCGCGCTAGCGGTGGTGGGGGTGGCGAGCCTCAAAAACTACTCGAGTGCAACCGCTAAAACGGCCCACACTCACAGAGCCTTCCCCTCAGGGACAGGTGGCAGCGAAGCTGACGAAAGAGGTGTTCCGCAAGGCTAAAGAACATGACTTATCATTATGGCCACTATAGCCTGATTGATGTGCCGAATCCAATCTAATCAAACTTTTTTCTCTCCCCCGGTTAAAAAGCGCCCCCGAAAATGCAAGCATATAAGTGTAAGGAACCAGCGCCGAGTCAGCAACCTGCCTATCACAGGCATTGGCCGCATATACACCGAGTCGGTAGACGATACCGACACCGCCTGATGATGCATCGCCCGAGTGCCGTCCATGAATAACAACACGCACCGGCGCTGATCCCAAGCACGCATGATGGATTTCCTCCATCTGACTTCTCAAACGGCCGTAGCGAAAACTGCGGCCGTTTGAGCATGTTATGATAATAAGCACCAGAAAAAACGCCATTCACCCGCAACAAGATTCGAGCAATGACGTTTTTTCATTTCTATATCCTTCAAAGCCCTCTGGATCCGACCGGTTCACGGACCTTCTCAGGACTCGTCCAACCACTAATCTGCACGAGTGTTTCTGCCGGACCGCCATTCTTCAGCATCGAAATGGACCAATCTTCACAGCATAGCCGTTTTACGAAAATCTGTGACTGTAACCCCCATCTTCTTTGCAGCTTTTTCTACCGTCAAGGTACCATCCTTAACCAAATCTTTCAAAATTTCGACAACGCCTTCGGTGCGGCCCTCGGTGCGGCCCTCGGCACGTTCGTCTTTCAGCCAGTCTTCGATTTCCTTACACATATTGCTCACCTCTTCCGGATTCTCCTTGTAGCGCTGTACCGTTTCACGCAATGCCGCAAAATGCATCTGCCGAAAAAAATTATCTGAAACCATCTATTCCCTTCTGCAATGTTTTTGCTCGTTAACTAATACATTGCAGGGAACAAAATGACCTTTTCTACTGTTGGGAAATCGACAGACAGCATGGGCTATTATCCACACATATACTGGAAGCTTTTCTTTATTTAACCCGATTATATGAACGTCTGATTTTACGATTCAAATGAGCAACCTGTTGTTTCGGTTTGCAAATGATATCTCCCTCTAAATATTCGCCTTTAACACGATCCAAATAATTTAAGAAATTCGATTGAGCCGTTCGTTTTCCTGGTTTATGCCCTTTCGAAAAATAATATGGTAATATAGAGGACTTGAACGGCAATTGTTCCAGATTATATGCTCTCTTGATTGCCTCAGCATGATGGATAGCGGTATTTGCCTTTCGCTCAAATTTATAGATGCATTTTTGACGAACCTTCACCTCTCTACCATCAAAAGTAAATCCCAAATAATCTATTGTGCGTTTAGCATCAGAGGTTAATGCGTCATACAGCATACCATCACGATACAAATAACGTTTCGTTTTCTCTTCCTGCTCGGACAGACATGCATCACCAATCCATTTACATATTTCCTTATCGATCTTTCTGATATCAGCAGCGGCATCTGCATCAATAGGGATAATGATGATTGTATCATCAGAATATCTCCGATACATTCCGCCATAATCTTGCACAAGTTTCTGGATTCTATCGTCGATATCCAACATATAAATATTTGCCAGAATGCCACTCAATGCTGTTCCCTGCGGAACGCCAACTCCCTTTCGATTTATCGTGAAAAAGTCCTGATGCTCCCGGCGGAATTTTCGATAATCTCTTGCACTTTTGAAATAGCATTTGCTTCGTTTGTCATAAAATGGCGCAACCGCCATACGTTCCACATAAGTATAATGCGTGACAGAACGCAGGACTTTATACCAATCCTCCGGTAACGACTCCATCTGCAATACTTTTTTGATCTGCCTTTTCAAATAGGAATGCTGCAAGTTGTCAAAAAAATGCTCAAAATCCCCCACACGGATATAACAACGCGGATGAGCTGCAATAAACGCAAAGGCCTCTTGTGCAAACTGAATATTGGACATTCCTGACTTATTGTCACGATAGGCAATAGAGACAGAATCAATATGATGCTTCAACGCCATCTGATTATAGCGTGCATTGAGCTGATCTGCGTAATAGCGATAAATGTAACCATCAAGATGAGCAGCATACATGATATCCCTTTCTTTTTTCTTAACATGCTGCTTATGACAATCAGATTCAAGCTTATTGACAAAAGACGGATTATAACGTTTCGATACCTTGGTATAATGAACCAGCGGAAAAAAGCTATGCCTTGCGATCTTTTGCGGATCACAAACATAGCTTTCTACATCTGAAAATCGTATTACTTTATCAAAATGAGGATATCGCTTGGTAGGATACATATGCTGGTTCTTGTTATTTCGATGGAACCTCACTCCAAACACCTCTTATCGTTGAGCAAATAGTCTGCTCCATGTGGCAAGGATTTGCAGACCTTTGCCATGCACACAACACAGAATGCTAATTTGCATCGGGCCAGAAGGAAGGAACTGACCCCCGACTGTATTATATACTACCGCCCCGTTCCCAAGCGGGCCACACATCTACAAAAGATGTTACAATATAATTATGAAGAATATCGTAACCATTGTCTATAAGGAGGTCAAATACATAATGATACAGCTCATCTCATGGGCCGCAGAGCAGTTCACAGGATATCACTGGTTCAGCATCGTGCTGGTAGCCATCATATGCATCTTAACACTTGACAAAAGATACCTTCACCCCTCAGAACCATTCTTCCAAGGCAATCTTAGTATATCATATATGTATCAAAAAGTAAACCCATTGCAATCACCTAACAACATACCATTTTTGAAGTTATAATAGAAGCATACCGCCTAATTAGATAATACAATAAAGTAGAATTCATTCAATTTGCTCCATCAATTCACAAAATTTATCCAGCACTTTTGCATTCAATTTTCTATATTCGGCAGCTATTCTGCATCTCTTTACTCCAAGGCATATATTCATCAAGGAGCTCTGGTCTCTGCCTGAATGGCTCATCGGGCATCCGAGTGAGTATGGCTTCAAAGTACCTGGCAGAACCAAAACTATTGGCCGTGCAAGTCTCTTAATATTCATAAATCATATACATTATGATCTATGAATCATTATACAAAAGCTATCTTTTTTTCTTCGAGCATTTCCAGCAATCTGCTGGATGGGCCATTTGGGGTATTTCTGCCGGATTCCCATGCTTCGACAGTCTTTTTACTAACACCAATATATTTGGCAAGAAGTTTTTGCGTAAGATTATTGCTGGTACGTATCCGCTTGATTTCAGAGCTTGAATATTTTTTTACATCATTAATGTGAATTGAAATTGTAGCATGCGTTAGATTTTTTCCATCGTTTTTCTTATAATCATTGATTATTTCAGTAAACGAATCTGCTAGCAGATTGTAAGTTTTAGTCATTTCAATAATCTCCAAAATATCATTTTATAACACGTTCTAGTTCATCAATGAACTTTTTAATATTATTTCTTTCAGATTGTGATAGATTTTCCATTTCGTTTTTAGCGAATACCATTATGAGAAAGATCTTATCTTGTGCTTCAAAATCAACATAACACACTCTGGCACAATGCGATTTACCGCGATTGCCATACTCAAATCGAACTTTTCTAAGTCTTCCCGTCCCCCGCATCACAACTCCACGTTTTGGATTTTCTAAAAGGAGCGATTGTAATTCATTTAGATGACTATCAGAAAGGCCTAACGCCCGCCATTGCTCATCAAATTTCTTTCCATGGATAAATTCTCTGACAATTTTCATACCCATCCCCCTTATTGGAGGTTTGATTCTTTTTAATCTTCACTACTATTATACCCTATTGAATAGGATATTGCAAGCATAAATTGGCTGATTATCTCCCTCTGCTCAAGGTGCCCAGCACTGAGGGAAGGCTGGCTTGATAACATTCTTCTGATTGAGAGAAAGGCCATTGATGCCTTGCGCATATCCGTATAGCCACAAGCAATGTAGATATGGTCGACAGAGTCAAGATCGAGCTGCATCATGGGTTCATATATAGCTTCATGACTCCATGAGTAAAATACGGTCTGTTATTAGGCGCTTACGGTATCTTCACCTCTTCCGGATTTTCCTTGTAGCGCTGTACCGTTTCACGCAATGCCGCAAAATGCATCTGCCGATAATCCCGGCTACGGAAGTCGCTCATCAATTGACCGATTTCATCTGTCCCCTGATAAGCCCCGTTGACATAGATGATATGCTCCCCATCATATAGCCATATTATACTGCCAATACGCGAAGTTGACTACAAACAAAATACGGAACCTCATAAAAGCCTTCCCCTCAGGGGAAGCATTCCTGTAATCCGTTAAAATCAAGTTTGTAAAAAAGAGGCACCAACCGTAGAATAGTAGATGTAGATGTCAATAAAAAACCACTACATACGGAGGTACCTCATGGCTTATTATACTCAGAATCAGAAGATTGAGCAAGTCTCAAATGATGCAATGGTCGTCGGCGTAGACATCGGCAGCAAGACACAGCATGCCAGAGCCTTTGACTATCGCGGCCGGGAAGTTTCCAAAGTCCTGAAATTCACGAACAGCAGGAGCGGCTTCGAGCTCTTCCTCGCATGGATGAGGAGCCTGGTGTCCGAGAAGGACTTCAAGAAAATCATAATCGGCATGGAGCCGACCGGCCACTACTGGTTCAACCTGCGCGACTTCCTTGCCAAGGAAGGAATAATGCTGGTGCTCTTTGCTCCCCTTCACGTGAAGCAGAGCAAAGAGCTGGATGACGGCAGCCAGACCAAGAACGACCGCAAGGACCCGAAAGTCATAGCCCGCCTCGTATGCGAGGGACGCTATAGCGTGCCATACACACCCGAGGGAGTCTATGCCGACCTGCGCATCGTATGGCAGGATCGTGAGCGGCAGATGAGCGACCTAATATGCGCCAAGAACCGCATCACGGAATGGATTTCGACCTATTTTCCTGAGTATGCCGAGGTGTTCAAGGACGTGTTCAGCAAGAGCAGCCTCACGCTGCTACGGAAGGCCTGTACCCCATCAGATATGCTCGAGCTCGGAGCCGACGGCATCAAAGAAATATGGCATGATGAAAAAGTTCGTGCAGCCAGCGATAATAAGGTCAAGAACCTGCTAGCGGCTGCCGAGCAAAGCATCGGATGCCATAGAGACAGCGATGTAGTCAGAAGACAGCTTGCAGGCTTCATAAGAGAGTACGACTTCCACGTAGGTGAGCTGGAGACACTGGAGGCGCAGCTGGCGGAACTGCTGGAGCAGATACCCGAAGCCGCGTACCTTTTGAACACCAAGGGAGTAGGCCTGGTCACTGTGGCAGGTCTACTTGCTGAAGCGAGGGATCTGAGACGTTTCAAATCGCCCAAGCAGCTGCTGAAGCTCTCAGGGTTATCCCTGCGGGAAAACAGCTCCGGCAAACACAAAGGAGAGACCACCATCAGCAAGCGCGGACGAGCGCGCCTGCGCAAAGTAATCTTCAATGGAGCGTTAGCCGCCATAAGGTTCAACGCTGAGTTCAGACAGGTGCATGAATACTACACGAAGCGTCTGGAAAACCCATTGAAGCACAAGCAGTCAGTGATAGCCGTCGGATGCAAGCTGGTACGTGTCCTCTACAGCCTGTTCGTGCACGGCAGGTCGTATGACGGGCAAAGGATGCTGGCAGACATCCACAGGCCGCTACAGGCTGCGTAGGAGTAACCAATGCAAGTCCCGGCAGGGTGAAACGTCCACCGCAAGGTGCCAGGCCGGGCAGGAGGAACAATTTCATAGAACGAGAGCCGGTAGTCCGATTTACCACCATTCGAGCATGACTCAGCGGGGAAGCACCAAGGACACCCACATGTGGAGAGGCTGGACGAAGGAATTTAGGACATGGCGACATGATCCCGATAGACATGGGAGGTTAGGCCGCCGCAGGAAGCGTGGGCAAACATAAGGCCAGTTCAAAAAAATACACGAACGACGTTCTGTTTGCTGTACAATAAAACACGCAAAGACTGCGGTCTCTGGCACTCAGATGCAGAGAATATCCACATTTTGGCTCTTGGGTCTATGAGAACATCTATGAAATTCTACGAAAAATGGAGCTTTCGGGAGCTTTCCCTAGATTATATAGGGAGATTATATAGGGAGGTGGCAGCGAAGCTGACGAAAGAGGTGTTCCGCAAGGCTAAAGAACATGACTTATCATTATGGCCACTATAGCCTGATTGATGTGCCGAATCCAATCTAATCAAATTTTTATCTCTTTCCCGGTTAAAAAACGCCCTCGAAAATGCAAGTATATAAGTGTAAGGAACCAGCGCCGAGTCAGCAACTCTGCCTGTCACAGGCATTGGCCGCATATACACCGAGTCGGCAGACGATGCCGACATCGCCTGATAATGCATCGCCCGAGTGCCGTCCATGAATAACAACACGCACCGGCGCTGATCCCAAGCACGCATGATGGATTTTCTCTATCCGTTTTCTCAAAAGGCCGCAGTTTTCGCTGCGGCCTTTCTGACGTATAAAACACTTCATATGTATAAACAGTCATATGCCAGATCAATAATCAACGCCGTGTAGCCTGCTTGATCGTGGCCATATCTATGGGTACACTATATCCGAATCACAAAATACCATTAATCTTGCCCAATTCACGGACTTTTTCGTTCGTCCAACCGACAATCTGTGCAATTGTATCAGTCGGCATGCCGTATTTCAGCATGGCAAGGATGATATCCTTACGCCCTTCCTCACGGCCTTCTTCAAAGCCACGCTCCTTGCTACGCAGCATATCCATTTCATACGACATATGATTATCCTTTTTCCCTATGTCCACATCTAGTTTACGAGTTTCGGTGTCGCCTGGACTTCGCTACGGTTACAGCATGGCCAGCTTTCTGAATTTATCGACGCTCATATTGGCCATTTTGGCAGCTTCTTCAATCGTCAGTTTGCCAATGCCTATCATTTCGCGAAGCAACGAGATTCGCTCTTCCTTACGACCTTCCTTACGACCTTCCTTACGACCTTTTTCAATTCCGCGTTCCTCGCCACGCTCCTCACTACGCAGCATATCCATCATGTACGACATATATTCCACCCTCCTGTCTTTGTTCTCTTTTGTCTCATCGACAACCATGGCCAGATCCTTCGTGAACTTGCTCGATGGTGCTTTGCCCTCTACGTAGTCGAGGAAAGCCGCCAGTTCCTTGCTGATGCCTTCGCGGCTGCCCTTGCTATTGAGGAAGATCTTCGTAGTCTCATCCCCCATGAGGATTCCCTTGTCCTCCTGGCAGGTCTCGCGGAAGGTGTATATGCTGCGTCCAGCCGTGAAGGGGTCGAACGTGCAGACGAAGATGATGTACGTCTGCCGGAGCTTCGCATAAGATTCGCCCTTATTCAGCACATCGAGGTCGATCATGGCCTGGTAGTAGCGGGTACGCTTCGGCAGCTCATCGGGCCGCGCGTAATCCGTTGTCTGCATCTCGATATCGTAGATATTGCCCTGGTCATCCTCGACATAGACATCGAGCCGTACGCCTTTGCTCTCGCGACGCACCTTGATATCCTTCTCCGTCAGCACGGGGTAAGTGATCTTCTTCACCTTGATCCCGAGTACGCTCTCTATGAAGCGCCGGCAGCAGCGCTTCTTCCGCATGACCGCCTGGAATATGAAGTTGTCCGCTATCGTCAGTTCTTCCCAAGGCTTCACGCTTGCTACCATATCCTGCATGAACGGCATAGCCATATGCATCACCCGCTCCCATATATATTCTAACTTAATTATACCTTGATTCATCAGGGTATTGCAAGGAATTTCAGTAAGCGCCTAACAACTGACCGTCAAAACACAAGCATCCCCCAAAGGGGGGCGCGAAGCGCGGGTTGCCGGTGGCAACCCCGGACAGGTGGCAGCGAAGCTGACGAAATAGGTGCTCCGCAAGGCTAAAGAACATGACTTATCATTATGGCCACTATAGCCTGATTGATGTGCCGAATTCAATCTAATTAAACTTTTATCTCTCACCCTGTTAAAAAACACCCTCGAAAATGCAAGTGTTAAGTGTAAGGCGTAAGGAACCAGCGCCGAGCAAAGGAAGGATTCCCAAGCTGCCAAGAAAGGATGATAAAAATGGCAACACGCAACAACGAAACCAGCAAAATCGATCTGAAATTCATGTCTACGGATGGCGATGGCAAGCAGACCACGGTCCGCCGCACCATCCAGCACATCAACCCCGCAGCCAGCGATGACGACGTATATGCCTTCGCTCAGAGCCTGGCCGCCCTGCAGGACTACCCGCTCGCCAGCGTCTCACGCACGAACGCCGCTGCGCTCGCAGCTACCGCTGCCTGAGCAATGGCTGCCGCCTCATAGGCTCCAGCCAGCCGCAACCATCTATGATATCTCTGGCCAAGGAAGGCCGGGAACAGTCAGCCGCAAGGATGCATCTACAGAAAGGATGAATGAATATGACTAAGACCCTGAAAATCGAATTCGAAATGTCGAATGACAAGAAGCTCACGCTGAGCCTCGCCGCTCCGAAGGACGGCCTCACCCGCGCCGCTGTTGAGGCCGCGCTGAAGGATGTCGTCGACAAGAAGCTCCTCATCAGCAAATCCGCCTATCCCACGGGCATAGGCCGCATATACACCGAGTCGGTGGATGACGCCGAAATCGCCTGATAATCCGGATGCCGTCGCCCCTGCATAGCGATACGCACCGGCGATGACGCCAGACACGCATGATGGAACTCCTCTATAACTCTCTCCGAGGGCCGCAGCGAATGCTGCGGCCCTTTGGCGTGCAAGTCACGCAGAAACAGCCAATAATGAGCAAGCGTCTAACGGCTGTAATCCAACAACCTGCCTATTAAAAGTAATAGTACTTTGAAGTCATTCCCCCCAGCCCAGGTGCCTGACGAGCGACGTGATGCAGGATGACTGCTAGATATGGAATCGCTAATATTGACCTTCTTAAAGTCTAGCAGGAATACTGAGCTTTTTCTATATAGTCAGTTGTTAGACGCTTACATTATTTGCCTATCTGTGCCTGAAAACTAAGAACTTACTTGCCACAAAATTCAATATTATAATGCCGACATCCAGTACTCCCTTCACCCATATCCCGTCGAATCCCATTATACTCACAAGCACGAACATACCTATGAAATCTATAACGCCTGTTCCAAGTCGACAAGCGAAAAATGCCACCATTTCGCTAAGTATTCCTGCCACACCTCGTCGGTGGCTATGAAATACCCACCGACGATTAGTTACATAGGCAAATAGTACCGCGAGAAGCCACGCTATAATCGTAGACATCATGACTGGCAGATGCATCATCCTAGTCCCTAGACCGTAGGTTAGTATATT
>Ga0256404_1003858_pt1 | contig 29496 bp, 49 predicted proteins | sample RumenRJG_01DNA_FD_185990 | JGI IMG/M metagenome (GOLD analysis project Ga0256404, IMG submission 185990) | Bovine rumen microbial communities from Lethbridge, Alberta, Canada - RJG_01 | ecosystem: Host-associated > Mammals > Digestive system > Stomach > Rumen | place: Canada: Alberta | collected...
GTGTGCCGAGCTCCCGCGCGCGAAAGAAAAATTACTCCCCCCTCGGCGGCGAGAGGGAGGGCTTGAGGAAATTCTCAACGAATGAGGCCGCTTGCTTTGCGTGGCGTGCCCTGATCGCATCCTTATTCAACCTCGTGCCGCTTGCCTCGTGGGTTTTCTCGTGGCACTCGTGGCACAATGCACGAAGGTTATTCCTATCGTATGCCAACGCTCTCATACGGGCGTATGAGGTTTCGTTGGATATCGGAATGATGTGATGCACCTCGGTGGCAAGGCGCGTATCGCCTCGGGCCGCACAATCCTCGCATATCGGATGGAGGGCCAGGTACTCGGCACGGATATTCTTCCAAACTCTTGAGCCGAGAAGGTGGCGGTAGTTATCATCCCTCATACCAATTCTTATGCTTATCGTATTGCGCGCGGGATCTGGGCAAGGGCTTCATCATCTCATCAAACATCTCATCTATCTCAACCCCGATACCCTCCTCGTATTCCGCATCCCTCACACTATCGATGTGGCGGATAAAGCACATCACCAAGGTTTGCACGAGTTGGTAGATACTCCGAAACTTATACTCCTTCACCACGCGGGAGAGGAGCCGGTAATCCGCCTCGGTTACCTTGGTATTTATTCGGTGTGATTTATGCGGTTTTCTCATTGCGGTATCCCTCTATTCTTTGGGCGATTCTGCCTCTTTGGATGGCTTGGAGGCATTCGCCCGCTCTTGGATGGTTGCCTCGGTCTGCATCCAAATGATGGAGGCATTATCCCCGAGATACTCCACGAAATCCCGCATACGGCGCGGGAGGTTGCTCACCTTCGAGCATACGGCGGCATAGTTATCCATAAGCCATTGGGCATCCCATTGGCCGCGCTTCTTGAGGAGGAGGTGATCGTTATGATGCTTGAGGCGCATCTTCTTATCCTCTACCTTCTTGGTGAGGATATCGTAATCCAGCATCGCCGCCTCGAAGCACGAAAGGAATGCCGGATCCACATTCTCGCGGGTGTTATTCTTCTTCTTCATATATCTCGTTTTCTTTGAGTTGCTCACCGAAGGCAAGCACATACAAGATGGCGAATAGCGCAACGATGGCAATCGCGCCAACGAATGCAAGGATGCCAACAATAATCTCGAATGCCATAGCCTACAAGAATAATTTACCTCCTAATTGATCCACGAGGGCCTTACGCATTGCGAGGATAGCCGTGGCGCGGTCTTTCAAACTATTCGCATACTTATCCACCTCCTCCACGGTGGTGGCAACATAGTAGCCGCGAGAGTTGGCGATCAGGTGCGGAACGAGGCCGTTGATGCGGATATAGTTGATGCATTTACGAATCCTCGGCTCGGATACCTTCTCGAATCCTCTCGCCTTCAATGCTTGGCACATTGTCTTATTACGGATGGCGTAACGCGCGCCCACCCGTTTCTTCAATCCATTCACCAGCGCGGGCACTATCATCTCCTTCTCGTAAGGGGTAATGCCTTCGGTGATTTCTTCAAAGCCATCTATCATTTCGCTTGTTGTTTTGATTGCTTGTTATTACTCTTGGCCGCTTCCGCCTGGATGCGCTCGGCGTGCTGGCGTATGGTTATATCGGCCACATACCATCGAAAGAAGAAATTACTCATATCATACCCCCTCCGAGCGGATCGGCGGCATTCTCCACCTCGTGGATGCGAATGCCGAGATTGTAGAGCATCATCTTTCGCTTGAGGATATACAAATCGGTACGGTAGCCCTTCACATCCTCCACCACCTCCACGCCGCCGCGATTGTAAACGAAATCCGCCACATACACCGCCGCGCTCTCGCCATCTTGCTTTGGGATGATGGTGTACCGCACTTGGCGGCGGAGATCCGAGATTGCACCCTTCTTCTCTTGCGCGAGAAGGTGGCGATATCGGAGCATCTCGATGCCCGAATCGAATCTCTTGCCCTTATACTTGGGCCGTGCGTTGCCGTACTTGTTTGCCATATTCCAATAGGGTGGAGGCGCGTTACCGACACCTCCACCAAGGTTTAAGGTTAGCCCCTCGCTATTTTCTCATATACGCTCGGGGAATAAAGCGCAACCGGCACCACCGTTAATGCGGTGTAAAAGTTGTAGCTGTGGATCCGTAGCTGCCGCTATAGAGCCACGCGCTATCTGCATAGTACCGAGCGGCAAGCCAATGAGATATCCTCTCGTTAGTCCAATACCAATCCGGCGAGAGGGCGTTGCCTCCGATCAAATCGAGAGCTTCCATAATGCCCAAATCCTTCGCATCGGTCATATCGAGGGCCTCGCGGCGGCTGGGGGCACGGAAGGGGATATTGATTTCGGGAGTGGTGAACGCCTCGGCGTATTTCATCGCCTCCGGCCACTCCATATCCTTCTCGGCCTTATTCTTCGAGATATAGAGCACATTGCCATTCTCATACGCGATGGCAACCAGGCGCGCGGCCTTCGGATCCTTCTCCTTGGCCCACTCCTCCACGGTGGTGAGTTTGTGCGTGGAGGGATTCACAATGTAAACTTTCATCATATTGCCTTGAATTTTATAGTACGAATCTTGAGATTGGAAAGGGCCTCGGATGCTGGATAGAGGTTTCCGCCGAGGCGCGCCCGAAGGAAATTAACAACCACATTCGGCCCGCATATCACGATGGTATCCTCATCTTCATAGTAGGCATACACCTCTCCGCGATTCATTTCCGTGGTGAATCCTGGATCCCGCTTAACCAGATCCCAAATGCACGCGAGTTGCTTCGTGCCATAGAAGCCGTGCCATTGGTTGTAAAAGGCCTTATCGGGCCGCTCATACACCCGCCCCCATCGATAAGCTCCGGCGCGCTCCATATTATTGCGCTTTACGATGCGCTTTGCATCGGCCTCCGTGATCACGCCCATATCCTCGGGTTGGGCTGGGGAGATAATGAGTTGCCAAGTGGCGATACCGCCATCGGTAAGGGTTTTCGGGGCGAGGCCCGCAATGATGAACGGGTGGGGAAATTCGCCCTTTAATGCCTGGAGCCGGGCGGTACGCATCTCATCCGCCGAAAGTGCGGGAGGGATTGGATATACTCGTATCATCGCGCAACGGGGTTATCGATCAGGTAATACGAGAATTTGCGGCCACGGCAAAAGCCCTTAATCCACACATCATATGTGCGGTTATCGCGCGGGGAAAGGGTTTTCTCCATCCACTCCATAACCTCCTTCGTAACGAGGAGCTTTACGCTCTCCTTATCGGTTTCGCACTTGAATTTGGGATTAAGGAGCTTCGGGGCGATTGGATCCTCATTCCGTACCGCCTCGTTGTATATCTCGCGCCAGGCGTTGAGGTAGTATTCATTTACGCGATTCGCGCCCTTTTTGAGATTCCAGCCATCGGCCCACGCGAGGAGTTTACTCATCGAGGTATCCATCTTGCGGCCCTGGCCATCTTGCCATTCGCCGAGCACATTCACGCGAATAAACTCCTCACATTCGGCCAACGGGTTGGCCGAGTTTTTGAAGAAAAATAATTTATAAATTTCTTCTTTTCTTCCTTCTTCCGTAGCGAGGGAATCCTCGCGCGTATGGAAGAATATATTTTTATATATTATAATATAATTATCTTGTCGGCAAATTTTGCCCCCTTTTGTGCACGAATTTGCCCCCTTTTCGGAAATTTTTGCCCCCTTAATTATAGGGGCAAATTTTGCCCCCTTTTGTGCTTCGGCGGCAATCTCGAGGTTTGCGCGGTATTCAACCAGCGCGCCACGGCCCTCTCCGAGAGCCACGCGGCGGATGTATCCGGCTTGCACCAGATCGGAGATAATACTCCTCGCGGTGCGCTCACATACATCAGCCCACTCTTGGAAATAAGAGAGGTGGCATCGGCAAGCCGTTGCGCCATCCTGGGAGAAGCCGTAGATGATTGCGTATATGATCAGGGAAGGGCCGCTCAACGAGAGGCCAGCTTTCCCCATCCACCCTTGGATGGTTACATATTGGTTGTTATTCGTTGCCATATTTCGCCTTATTTGCTTCGAGTGGTACATTTGTACGGGAATCCTCCTTGAAGCCGCCGAGCACCGCGATACACACGAATAGGGCGGCAAAGAGGGCCACAATCCAAATGATGGTTTCCTTGAACGATAGATCCGATTCCATTACGCCCGCAATGAGCATAAAGATAATCCAAACGCCGATGGCGGCGATGTTTTCGATAATTGCTTTCATTTCGCTTGGTTTTTGATGATTAAAGATTGATTTGCCCATCCGCCTCTTGCAACTGAAGCTCTTGGAGGGCGATGATACTTTCGATTGAGAATAGGGTGCGGTTACCAACCGCCACGCCAACGATGAGGCCCTTTGCTACGGCCTCATTGATGAACTCGCGCCCGTACACCCTCCGGCACTCGGAGAGTGAGCGCATCACGGAGAGATCGCCGCGATGCTTGAGGGTTTGGATAACCGCGAGCTCACTCGCCTTGCGGTGGGCTTCAATGCTGGCCTTGGTAATCATATGGTGCGGGTGATTACGGCGTGGTTGATGGTGTCGGTAACGGAATACCGCGCCTCTCCCTTGGCGTTGAGGCGTGATATGGCGGTGCGTATTGCGGAGATTCGGAAAGTGGGGCTTACCGGCAATTTCACCGCTTCGTGGATGCCTAATTGCTCCACCGTGGCGGTTAAATCCACCTCTCTCTCCTTGTAGATTGCTTGTTTATAATCCATTTCTTCTTATCTTTGTAATAACGGGTGCAACAAATGTAAGGAGTTTATTTGATATTTCAAAGCAATTCCGAAAAATTTCAACGCAAAACCGAAATTATATGAATGGAGAAAGTATAAAGATAGTGCTCCGGCGGTATGGTAAGACACAAACCGCCATAGCAAAAATTATCGGCGAATCACCGCAGAATCTCGGCTCGATGCTGGATGCCCGCGATGTAAAGAGCTCGCTCGTTGAGCGCATCGCCGCCGCCCTCAACATTTCCATTGGGGAATTATATGGCGAAACCGATTTGCCAATATCCAGCGCATCGGCCTCGGGCCAATCCGCCGCCATCGTTGGTAATGGCAATAACCTAAACGCAAACGAGGCCCGCCTTCTCGGGTTGCTGGAGGAGAAGGATAGGCAGATATCCAGGCAACAAGCCCAAATTACGAAACTATTGGATATGCTGGCCGCAAGATGAGATTCCCCGCCTCAAGCGGGGTATTATTTTGCCTTCACCTCAACGCCCGGCGAGATACTTGATATTACTCCAATCAAAGAGATCGAGCACCTTCTCATTTGCCGCCCATAGGTTGCTCCAATCCCTCTCAATATACACATCCGCCATTTTGAGCTCCTTATCCGAGTGAGCGAGGCATTCGTTTACCAACGCCTTATCGATGCCAACGCGGGAGGAGCGTGCTATCGTAGCCCACGAATGGCGGGCGGAGTATAGGGTGAAAGGCGTTTCCCCATTGGCTTTCGCCCAAGAGTGGTATAGGCAACGGAGGGAGCAATCGAGGGCTTCATTGCTCCGATAGTAGAGATATAGATTCGTGAGCCGCTTCCCCTCGGGATCCCGATACTTATCGAGGAGCGGCTTAATTCTCGGATCTACCTTCACACGGTGCTCGGCGCGATCTGGGCGGCGATCCCGCGTTTTGGCTCGATAATAGGTAATGATACCCTTCTTCGGCGGAGCGGCCTCCAGCAAATCCACCGCATTCATCCCCATAAGGGCGAAGGAGAGGATATAGATATCCAGCGCGAGGCGTTGCCCGCCCGAGCAAGGGCCGTGGAAGGAGATTATCTTTTGAATCCACTCCGGCGATTTGGCCGAGTGGGTGATGCTGGGCGCATACTTAATCTCGAGCTTTTGGAAGGGATCTCGAGGGATGTTGATGATGCCGTTATCCTCATCGTTGTATTTCTTCTTGGCATTCCAATAGATAACCTTGATCTTGTTGGTGTAGCCAGCGCGGGCCGCGCCTTTCTTCTTGGGGTAGGATTCACCCTTCTTCCGCCGATCAGGATTCACCACCGTGGCGAATTGCTTCGGCTCATTATCCAGGAACTCACCGAAGCCGTAAAGCATTTGATAGGTAATATCGTTGATATCGAGGGTGTCGGTGTTGAGGTAACGCTTGAAGGCGTTGAGAGCCGTGATGTATGTGGCCTCCGTGCCCTTGCCCTTCGTGGCCGCGAATGCATACCCATACTCGAAGAAATCCAGCCGGAACGCGCCGCCACTCGAGGCCTTGCGGCGGATGTATCGGAGCACATCATCGATATCCATTTCCTGGAGCGCAAAGAAATTGAGCTCGTTGGCGTATTGGTAGAATTGGGCGATAAGGTTATTGGCCGAGATGAGGGCCGCGCCCTTGAGCTCTCCCTTTGCGGAGAGGTCTTTCGCCGTAGCGGTGAGATTGGTGGAGAGATACCGGCTAACGCGCTTGAAGGTAACCCGAATCTTGATGTTGAATGAGCCATCCTTCCGCCTTTGCCCCGGCATCACCACCGCTTTGTAGGTGATGCTTGATGTTGCCATATTTCGCTTGTTTTACGATGTGCGTTGTAAAACATACGCACAACAATTCACCGCAAATATACGCAATAATCGGTGAAAATTGGAATAGGTATAGGGGGAAATAATGCTTAATATACCGCTCTACGATGCAGAAATGGCGATTTTTCTTGGAATTTGCCGAAACTTTTCGTTTGTTTCGTTTTTCCTTATTGTAGCCATCTCGGGGGCGTTTTACCCCTCCAGCCGTAAAACATATGTAAAACAATCGGCCTCAACTTGGCCCGATAATCGCTCCTAATCAAAAGGAGGGAGGGCGTTGCAAACCCTACCCTCCACAAGCGAAATGTAGGCACAAGGATGCACCAACATCGCCACAAAGGTACGAATTTTCTCGGGATTATCAATAGCCGCCTTCCCCAAATATACCCTTATCGATCAGATCGTACACATCATTTACCTTCGCCTCAACCAGCGTGGCGAGCTTCCAGCCGCGCGCCGAGATGAAGGCAATCTTATCCTTGGTATCTTGGCTTATCCGAATACTCACGGATAAGGTGCGCGGGCCGTGCTTCCCCCTGGCCTTTCGCCCGGCACCAGCGCGCCGCCCGCCTCTTGTAGTCTTACTTTCCATATCAAAATAACGAGTTAGGTATCGCCTCCTCGGGCGAAAATAGATTCTTGAAGATAGCCGCCAGGCAATCCACTACGATAGAATTGCCCGCGAGTTTGTAATGGCTGGTACGGGATAGCGGTGTGGCGAGGAGCTTATCGATATCGCCATCATCCACCCCCATAAGGCGGTACACCTCTCGAGGCGTAAACCGCCGGAGTATTGCTTCATCTCCCATCATAATTATCGGTAAAAAACTTGTTGTAATGGCCGTGGATACCCCCCCCCAATCATATACTCTCCACTCGAGGGAGGGTTGCTTCCCATCAACCTTCGGATTGATGCAAATTGTTTTCGGATTCATAGCCCATAAAGAGGATTATCGAATCGCCCGAGGATGCCGTGATGGTTGGAGCGATACCCCCCCCTCTATCACGCGGCCTCGGCGGGTTTCGCTGGTGGGATAGGCGGCATTGAAGCATCCCATCTCCTCCACCTCAACATAACCCTTGGCGGTTGCTTGTTTAATCTTGAGGGTTTTCTTCATTTTGTTTCCTGATCATCAGTTTTGCGATACCATCGTGGCCTCCATCATTGATACACGGAGAAACGCCATCGGCATCGATTACGGTTTTCGTTTGGCTTCTTCCGTATCGGAAGGCACGCGGTACATCGTATCCGTTTGCCGCGCTCCGTAGCGCGTTGTTATTGCCGTGGATATCTGCCCCCCCCTCGGAATTGCGGCCTAAATCCGCATCCTTCGGCCAGCTTGCGCTCACAATGCCCAAGGATCCCGGCGATCTGGCTCTCGGAAAGGAAATACCCCTCATCAACCTCCTCCTCAACGATATCGCGGATGCGCCTCTCGAGAGGAATCGGATTCGGGAAATAGTAGCACCCCACCTCATCGCGGATTGACACAACGAAGATGCGCTCCCGATTTTGGGGCACGCCAAAATCCTTCGCGTTGAGCACCTTATAATGGTTGGTATAGCCATACTCCTCAAGCTCTCGAAGCCATTTGAAGAATGTAGGGCGGAAAGCCCCCGATACGAGGTTTTTCACATTCTCCATAAGGAGATATTTCGGCTTCTTGGCGATAATGGCCTTGCGGCATTCCCATAGAAGCGAGGAGCGCGTGCCGGATCCCTCCTCTCCTCCGGCCATCCTTCCAGCATTCGAGAAATCCTGGCACGGAGATGAGTAGGTGAATAAATCGAAATCGGGTTGCCCCCCCCCAATCTATCTTGGAGATATCCCCCGCATTCCTATCGGCCCATTGCGGATATACCGCATTATGGGCGGCGATGGCATTCGGATCTATCTCGCTCCAGCCAACGAGCTCATAATTCACCCCAATTCTATCGAGGGCCATACATTGGCTATCGTAGCCCGAGAAGGCCGTGAATACCCTCAACACCTCATCGCGCCCGATCATACCACCTCCCGCTTTACAATCCACGCCTCGGTAGCCCCGTTATGATAGAGCTTCGCTTCGCTTGAGTATTCAAAGCCGTGCTCGTAGAGTGCCAGCATTGCGCGGGTTTCACTACGGAAGCACTTACTATCCAGCCCGCACGCCTTGCGTGGATTGCTGGCCTCGATTTGATAGATATTCATATTATTCGGCTGGGGTTAATTCGTATAGGTGGAAACAATTCTCGTGGAGGTTTATAAACTCCTCCCTCGGCGGGAAGATCTGGGCCACCTCCATATCATTCGGCATAAACTTGTAGCGGATTTCCTTGAGCTCGTAATAGCCAAGGGTATGGCCCGCCGATACGGAGAGATGCCAACGGCCTCCCTCAACGGATATAAACACATTCTTGCCCTTATAGGCAAAGAGGCCCGTGGCATATACGCCGTACTCATCCTCGCGGTTATCCTCCACGAATAGATCCGAGAGGATACCCGGAGGGAGCGGCCTCCGATACTTTTCCAATTCTTTGGGTGTCATATGGTAAAGGATGAAGGGGCGGGGGTGAGCCGCCCCTGGGTGAAACCTATTTGATAGAGTTTACGATTTCCAACTCTCGTGCCTCGATTTCCGCAATGCGCTTGCGCCATACCGAGAAATCGAATCCAACGCCACTCACCACCTTCTCGCCGAGGGCCTTGAGGGCAATATCAAAGAATTGTGATTCGCATTTCTTGAGGGCCTCCTTCTCGGCAAGGAGGGTAGAGAGCTCGAGGTATTCATCGAAATACCTATCAAATACCTCTTTCTTGTAGTAGCTTGGCGCGGCGGCGGAAATGCCGTAGTAATAAACGGAGTGGCCGGTGGGCGAAACCATCTCAACGCCAACGGTGTTGAAATTATCATCCTTGATGATGGTGGTTTTGAGTGTGTCTTTCATTGTGCTTTGATTTTAGTTATACATTTCGCTTGGGTATCGGCTAAACGGGTGCAACTGCCTCAACCCGGATACAAAGGTACGGATTTATTTTGATTTTGCAATACTTTTTCAAAGATTTTTCAAGAGTATTCCGATTTTACCAAGAAAATAGCGAATATGATACGCCAACGCCGATGTACGGCTGGGCTTGCACGCCATCCTTCGAGCCTACGATGCCGATGCCCGCTTGCACCCCAACGCCCCACCGCCTCACCGTTGGCACGGCAATGGGCTTGGTGATTATCTTCTCCTTGGGGAAGATCAGGATAGAATCGAGGCGCGGCTCATACCCCGATATCCAGGCGGAAAAATCCTCGTTACCCTCGTGGATCTGGGTACGGGGTAAGAAGATGGTATCGTGAACGGCGTAGGGCTTCGGCACGGGATATGGAATAGAATCCACCACGCGCTTCGTTATTACCTTCGGTTTGGGCCTTATTGTATCTCGGATGTATAATGTATCCACCCGCCCGATTATCGGCTCAATTTGGGCGTTTCTGCCGCGAATCTGCCCCGCTTGGAATGCTATCCAAACGAGGGCCAAGGTGATGAGTGTGTATATGATTCCGTTTTTCATACCGATTGAAGAAAAATGCGGTGCTCGATTTCACAACCAAGCACCGCCCCGTACTATAATAATCCAAAGGCGAAAGGATTCATTACTTGTAGCGGATTTCGATGGTAATCTTCTCGCCGCGCCGGTAGGCGGGGAGGAGATATGCATCCATAAGGCGATAGAAGGCCATTGCGCTATTTACCACTTTGCCCTTCACCTTATTCTCGCCGGGAAGGATGCACCCCAGCGTATCGGCTTGGGTGTTGCCCGGATGGATGAGCACGCCATCGAAGGCGGGCACATTCTTGAGGCGGGGAATCTTCCCGCCGTAGGGTTTTGCCCAATACCTATCCTTGAATTTTCCGCTCACGGAGGCCATATCAATCTCGTACTCGCCGAGCGGTATGGCCGTATCGCCGTATTTCTTTCCAGCCGCCAGGGCGGCGGGTGTCATATCGGAGCGAAGGCCGCGATCTGGATCCTCCATAGTGTCGGAGAATACCGCGCCATTCACATAGAGCGTGCCGATGGTGTAGAGAGGGCCGCGAAAGCGGCGGATTACGGTGAGCTTCATTTCTCCTCCTCCGTTTCGGTTGCTTTGCGCTTCTTTCCGATGCGCTGGAGGAGTTGATTCACGGGAGTATAATCCGCGCCGAGTGTCGGATCACCCGCGTGGGCCTTGAGGTAGTTATCGCCCTGGCCGAGCGCGGGATCGCGGAGCACGCACCCCATATGCACGCAAAGCATACTCTTGGCGGATGCGGATTCTTCACACTTATCCTCGTACCTCTTTCGGGCCTCATCCCTCTCATCCGTGATGCGCTCGATGATTTCATCCTTACGGTTGTTTTCGGCGCGCACCTCGTTGAGAGTGTCCTTGAGGGCCGAGATGGCAAGGGAATCATTGTTGAGATTCTCCTTGCGCTTTGTTTGCGGGATGAGGATGAGGGCAACCAGCGTGCCGCCGCCGAGGATTCCGCCGAGAGCGGAAAGGATTGCAATAACTATCTCGCTCATAGGGCCTATAATTTACGGATGTGCTTCACCTCATCCACGATGCCATAGGCAATCACTGCGAGGATAATGATGATGCCCGCGAAGCCAAACCAGCATACCACCCTCCACGCGGGAGAGATAACGATGAAGGCCACGATGGCGATCAGGGCGAGAAGGAGAAGGAGTGCCTCAACGGCCAACACGCAAAGGAGGCCGTATTTCTCGAAGAAATGCTCGAGCCATTCAAAGAATCTCATAGCTATTTCCCTCCTTGTGCTTTGTGAATCATCGCAAGGATGCGATCATAGTCCGAGGGGGCTTTCTCCTCCTCGGCGGCGGGGGCATTATCCTTTTCGGGTGCGGCCTCAACCTCCGGCGCGGGTTTTTCCTTTTCCTCCACTACCTCCTCGGCGGGGGCTTCGGGCTGGGGAGCGGGAGCGGGAGCGGCTTGTGCTTGCGCCTTATTCTCGGCCTCGCCGAGATCGGGCTTCTTTTTGTCTTTTGCCATATGCGATTATTTGATAAAGGGCCATACGATAGCACCAACCGCCCAATACATCGCGCTCATATACCACTTTTGCGGATACTCCAGATCCACCGCCTCCGTATGGGAGCGGAAGATACCGAGGCAATAAAGGGCATTATGGGTAGCCCATTCCCGAGAGAGAGAGGTAATGGAGCGATTGACAAGCACCGCATTTCGGGGATGATACAAGCGGATATGCTCAAGCTCCGGCGCGAAGCGGGCCTTGGGCACTTTGTAACTATCCACGATGTGGATGTTGTTATCGGTGATGGTGTACTCTACCATAGCGGCGGATTATTCTTCTTCCTTGTGGGCTTCTTCTTCCTCCTCCTTAATGGCTACATCGAGCATCGTGCGAAGGTTATCGATTTCGGCCTCGGTGGAGTTATACTCCAGGCGCGCGGCCTCGTAGGCGGATGCCTCCTCGGGGTATTCCTCCTCGAAGATAAGGCCCTTCTTGAAGCACTTGAGAGCGTGCTCATCGGAAGATGCAAGGATTTGCTTGAGCTCGAGGAGATGGGCCTCGCAAGCATTGAGTTGCTCTTGGATTTCGTTGCGTTTCATTTCTTCTTCTTTATTTTGAGATGATATTTCTTGCATATGCGCTCCCGGTAGGTGTATCCCTCTCTCATTTCGACACAAAGCCGCTCCTTATTGAATCGGCAAAACTCCCACCAAGCGGGATTTACCATATCGATCAGGTTGCGGGCTATTCCATACGCATTGCGGCCCTTACAAAAGCCGAGATACGAGTTGATGGATGCCACGAAGCCATCGAGCTTTTCTACCCTTACGCATTTATTATAGTTTTGGATGGCCCTTGCCGCCCGCCGGGCGATGCGGTTATTGAGGTAAACCCTATCCATCTTGATGTGCGTGCCGAGAAATTCCACGCCCTTGGTGTAATGCTGGCAATAGAATTTCTTCGGGTGTAGGCGGCAACCAACCTCCGCCATCCGGCGGCGTATCTCGGGCATCAGCGTGAGAAACGCCTCCTTGTTTTGCACCACCGCCCACGAATCATCCACGAAACGCCCGAAGGCCAGGCGCAAATCATCCCTCAACCAATGATCCAAATCATTGAGATAGTAATTCATCGCGTTTTGCCATATGAGATGCCCGATTGCTCCGCCGATGCCATCATCCTTCGTGAATAAACTCTTATCGGGCGGAATAAGCTCCCATTTCCATAGGGGCGATTTGCGATAGCAATGATGCGTGGGGTATGAGAATACCGAAACGAGGATGAGGTATAGGAGGATATCCTTATCCTCTCCTTCGTAGTTACGCACGGCCAGCTCGGAGAGTTGCTTATAAACCAACTCTTGGCGCGCATTCGGGAAATACCCTTGGATATCCCACTTGATAATCCAGGCATCACGGGTGAAGCCACGGCTTACCTCATAGATATCGGAGATGAGGGCATTGGTGGCCGCATCCGGCCCGAATCCCTCGCGGTTGTTGTAAGTTCTATCCGTGAGCTCCGCCTCAATGAGAGGGCGGAGGCGGATATCGATGTAATGATGCGCCACGCGCTGGCCCATATTACAAGCAAAGATTTCGCGCGGGCGGGGATCCCACCGCACAAAGGTATAGGCGGAAGATCGTAAGTTTCGAGCCTCAATGGCTTTGCGGAGGTCGCGGAGATTGCGCTCCCAATGCATCTCAAAGAGAACGCTATCCTCGCTCCTCCGCTTATTCTTCCGAGTGCGCTTATACGCCTCGATCAGATCGCCACCGAGATCCATACTCTTTCAAATCAATTCGCAACCGGCACCACCGTTAATGCGTTGTAAAAGTTGTTGTTGTTGATGTTACCGTTGTTGCCGTTATAGTTCCACGCGTTATCTGCATTGTACCGAGCGGCAAGCCAATAGTTGGTGGTACTTTAGGCGGCATATCTTGCTTATAGCTCTAAATGAGAGCCGCCGCCCCTTTGATTTTATCAGTCTGCCGAGGTATAAAACTACCCCGATCTTGCCTCATCAATTCTTCGCGCCTTTACCCTTTGCGATTTCGGTGAGCATCTCAAGCACCTTCGCCCTCCAGGCGGAGAGATTCTTCGAGGGATCGTTTGCGCGGGCAAACTTACCCATACCCTCATCGATGCGGCCCAGCAAATCCACCATCTCCTTCTTGAGAGATTCGGGGTTGATGTGCCGCCCTCCGATGGCCTCGGGATTCGTTGCCTTTATCACATTCTCCTCAAACATCTCCTCAATATCAAGGCGGAGGTTGGTAAATTCCGCCGTGAATTGCCGGATATAGTAATCCTTCTCATCGGCGAAATCATACGCCATTACGAAATGAGATATCACCGCCTTGCACTCGGAGAGCGCGGGCGTGCCATATATCAATCGGTCTGCCTTTGTCATACAAAATTGCGCGAGGCGGAGTTTCCGCTTGAGCAATTTGAGGTCGATGAAGATTCCCGCTTTGTCGGATTTCATTGTACTCGAGATAAGATTAAAGGTGGAGGTGCGTTACCGACACCTCCACCAAGGTTTAAGGTTAGCCTCGCCTATTCGGCGAGGGTATAAAGCGCAACCGGCACCACCGTTAATGCGTAGTAAAAGTAGTGGTCGCCGTAGATGTTACCGCTGCTGCCGCCATAGCCCCACGCGCTATCTGCACTGTACCGAGCGGCAAGCCAATAGTTGGTGGTACAAGAGATGGGGCTACCACTCACGGCCACCAAGCTACGGTTAATCGGATCGATAGCCGAGCCGGATACACCAGCACCGCCGTAGGTGATATCGCGCATCACCTCGGCCCATTCGGCGGGGGAAGGGATGTAGAAATCGCCTACCTCGAAGCCCTTCACGCCCTCGAAGCCGATTCCGGCGGCGTAATTGGCGGCGGGATACTTGATTTTGATCTGGTTTTCCTGATCCTCGTAGGTTACCGATGCGAGGGCCTTGGTGTTGGCCTTACCATCGCGGTAGAGCTCGGCCATAACGCCACGAGTGTATGGCACTCGCACCATATTGGCATCGAGATAGGCGATGTAATCATCATCGGTGGGATTGGCGGGATCCACGCAATACGCGCCCCGGAGGAGGTCGCAATAGGCGTTGGTTTTGAAGGCCGTGAGATTCACCACATCCGTAGCGGTGAGGGCCACCTGGCTCTCGGGGGTTGTACCCGATACGGAGTAGTAATCGAAGAATTTCTTGCGGCACATTCCGGCCCAATAGGTGGTATTCCCATTCACGCGAGGTGCGCTGGAGATGGCGGGGAGCTCGGTGGCTACGTTCGGGGTGAGGGTGAGGCCCGTGATGGAGTTGCCGCCCTCATAAGCGGAGTAGTTGTCAAGCTGGAGGATAATGTTGCCATTGGCATCCTCGTGAACGGAGTAATGGTAGGATGCGAGCTCGTGGTTGAGAATCCAATCGGAGAATTGGCTCTTGAACTCGGACTTGCTGGAGGCGGCGTAAGTGAATGTGCCATCCACCTCGCCGTGGAGGGTAACGGCGCACTCGTGGCTCTCACCATCGAGAGTGTAGCCCGTTACGATCCATTGGTACACATCGGAGAATTTCTTCGATGCCTGGCTCTTGTAGGCAACGAGGATGCGCCTACCCTGGCGATGGGCAACCACGCCGATAACCACCCAGCCCGAGGGAAGGGCGTGGAAGGTATCGAGAGCGATGAAATGCACCTTGCCATTTGCATCGTGGCATACGATATCGCCTACCTTCGGGGAGAGCGATATCTTCACATTTACACCATCGATAAGGGTTTCTCTCGTATCCAGGAGGAGAGAGGCCTCGCTTTCCGTGGTGCTTCTTGTTGCGGCATCGTGGGCCGCTTTGTTGTTGTACTCTTTAATCATATCGATAGACTATAAAAGTTGTTACTAATTGAGGGCTACCCAATCGGAAACCGAGCTATTGCCAAAGGCCTTATACGATTTCTTGTTGGTGGTATCACAATACTCTTGGCCGATGAAATCGGGGATTGCGGAGGGCGCGCCCGAGCCGGAGAGGATGAGCTTCGAGCCGCAGATCTGGAGCATCGTATCCAGCGAGAGGGAACGGGCACGGGCATCCCCGAGGTTATCCGCCACGGAGGCGAATCCGAGGAGCTCGGCGCGGATGGAGGCGAGGTGCTCCGCAATTACCACCTCGATGGTGTCGAGGCGGCTCTTGTTGGAGGCATTTTTCGCCTTCTCATCGTTATCGTAATCGTTGGTGGAGAGAGCCTTCCCCTCAACCTTATCCACCTTGCCGGAGAGGATGATATTCACGCCCTTCTCGGAGATTTCGAGTAGAGTGCCATCCACCGCCACCTTCTCGAGCACATTCACTTGAGCACCCTCCGCGATACCGGCGAGCTTGCTCTTTTCCTCGCTGGAGTAATCTTCGGTAGAGAGGCCCTTACCATTCACCTTATCCACCTTACCCGAGGAGAGGGCATCGGTTACGGCCTTATTGGCTACCGGCACCCAATCGGATGTGGATGCATTGCCAAGGGCTACATAGTGGAGCTTATTGGAGATATCCTCGTATATCTGCCCCACGAAATCCGGCGCGATTGCGGGCGCGCCCGAGCCGGAGAGGATGAGTTTCGAGCCGCAGATCTGGAGCATCGTATCCAGCGAGAGGGAACGGGCACGGGCATCCCCGAGGTTATCCACCACGGAGGCGAGGCCCTTGATTTCTTCGAGGAGGTAGGCGAGATGCTCGGCTATTACATCCTCATCCCTCAACTGATCGGCGCGGTGCTCGGCCACGGTTTCGGCGAGGTCGGCGGTAGAGCCGTAGGCAACCAGCCCCCAGCCCTCGCTCACCGTATAGGTGTTGTGCTCGGCATCGAAGGTAACGGTTGGCTCGGTAGCGGGATTGGCGATGTTTGCGATGAAGGTGCTACCGTCATTCGCCACCACCGCATTCTTCTTGTAGGCCGTGCCCTCTACCCATTGGCCTTTCCAATGGATGATGGGCGCAAGGGTTAATCTTGTAATCATATCTTTGGGTTTTATTCGTTATACATCGAACTCGAGATAAATCTCACCATCATCCGATACACCGCCGCCCTCGAATACGCTACCCTCCACATTATAAACGGCCACGAGCTCCCCATCCTCAACGATCAGGGAGAAAAGGCCCAGCGTGAGGGCGTTTACGGTATTGGTGAGGTTGGTGATAGCCGCCGCGCAATTTTGCTCACGGAGATTTTCGGCGGCAACTCGAAGGGCCTCCGCGCTTTCGCGGGATGCCTCGGCGGTCTGCCTGGCCGTTTCGGCGGAAGCACGGGCACTCTCGGCGGATACACGGGAGGCCTCCGCACTTTCGCGTGCGGCCTCGGCGGCGGCACGGGCGTTTTCGGCGGTTACGCGGGCATTCTCGGCCTCCACGCGGAGGGATTCGGCGGTGGCGCGGGCCGTTTCGGCACTCTTGCGGGCGTTTTCGGCCTCCACGCGGGCACTCTCGGCGGCTTCCCGAGCCGTTTCGGCGGTCTTACGAAGGTTTTCAGCCTCCGCCCTTGCCGTTTCGGCGGCAACTCGGGCGTTTTCGGCGGTTACCCTATCGCTTTCGGCGGATACGCGGGCCGATTCCGCGTTGGCGCGTGCGGCCTCGGCGGCGGCACGGGCATTTTCGGCGGTTACGCGGGCATTCTCGGCCTCCACGCGGGCGGCTTCCGCCGATTCGATGGCGGCTTCCGCCTCCAGGGCGGCATCGGTTGCGGCCTGGCAAGCGGCGAGAATCTCGTGCATTATGGTGGTATCCACCTCCTCCACCTCGATACCTACCTCAACATCATCCTCGGTAACCACCGAGCCGCTTGAATCGGTATAGCTCTTGAAGGTGAAGGCGAGGGCATCGAAGGTGGCGATATCGCCATCCATATCCAGCCGCACCACGATACGGTGAGGGCCGAGATAGAGTTGCTCGGATGCGGGATATACTACATTGAGGATGAGGTTATCCTCACCATCAACGGCAAAGGAGCAATGCCCGGCGAATGCTTGTTGATCCACCGAATACATACACACTTGCTTTACCTCAACGGTATCCCATCCGATGGATACACCGTTATCCTTGAGCGTGAGCTTGAGATGCACATCGCTCTCAATGCGTTTTGCTGGTATTGTTGCCATATCTATATCAGTTACTAAACAAATCTTCGTACAACTTGAAGCTACGGATGGAGGCGGAAACGAATCTCCCTTCTCGGAAATCCAGCGTGCCGCCTTGCATCATATGGCCCACGGTTTTGTACATAAATATGCAATGGAACTCGCTCGGGTAGCTCGGGCTTTCGGGGGAGCAATCGCCCTCGAGAATCTCCTCACTCGCGGCGTGGTAGCATAGGAGTTGCTTCGCCACCAATGCGGGGAACGGCTCGAGTGTGCCGGTATTTGCCCACCGCCATTTATACGGTGCGGGCTGGAGCACGCCATTCTTATAGCAAAAGAAGGCATACTTATAACTATCCGCGAATAGCATCGCCACATCTTGCGGCAAGAAGCCAAACTTGGGATTGCGCTCAAGCCGCACATTGCACGCGGTATTGAGTTGGTTATTCGTGGTGGTAGTGTGGCTCTCGATGTTTTGCTTGATCTGGGATTCAAAGCGCACGCTCTTGATGCGGAAGAATACTCCCCGGCTCCGATAAAGAAGGGATTCGGAATAAGGGTAGTACATATGCATTTCTATACCCATAAGGCCAATCACGAGATAGCCATTCTTACCCACATCGGGGCAATCGGCGAGATAGAGCTCCATCGAGGATGCCGCCTCGTTGAATACATCCCACTCCTTATAAAGATCCGTGCTCGGCGCGGAGGATTGCCACCCCGAGCCATTCCAATACCGATAAACGGTAGAGGCCGCAAAGGAGATGTTATTTTGATAACGGATGTAGTAGGTTATCCTCTTGGTGCGATATGCGCTCATTATAGCCAGCCTTCCGCCGTTGTACCCTGTCCAATCATTATATCCATTCTCGTTGTACACGGTGGCGGGATTGGGAGCAAACTCGAGCGTTAGCTTGCAGAAGGAAGATTGCATCCGCTTCTTGAAGGTGGGAAGGGGCGGGCGGTTGGAATCATAGCTATTTGCGGCGGCAAATACATATTTCTTGCAATCATCGCCCTCCATATCGAGCGTTTCCTGGAGTATTTGGTAACGGCTGGCATCGAGATAGGAAGGGTAACTCCCTGGATCCCACGCGCCATCATCGCCATACGCCATTGAGGCGTGGAGGGCGGCGGTGCTTTGTAGATAGTAGTTATTATGGCTATCCACATAATAAAGATGCCGGAAGGTATATGAGGGGGTTTCATCATCTCGGAATACGGTATTATAATCCGAGGCGATGATTTCCTTATCAGCATCGAAGCCAAAATCTATCTTCTCCACGATTGACTTATACGCGGGATCGAGCATTTTAGTGCCGGAGTGGAATTGCATATCACACTCCAGTTCTTCGAGCGGGCCTATCTCCTCGCCATAGTTGAGATGCGGGAGGTAGCGGAGCGGGATGAGCACGAAGCCATTTGGATCGGAGAAGCGCAATGCTTGCCCGAGTGAGTTAAGCACCGCCTCGAGCGCATCGTACCAACTCATATCCTCGAAGGCCGAGCGATTCATCACCACATCGAGCACCTTCATTCCATCGGAATCCTGGAGGATGCCATCATAGGTATTATGGCTTTCCCCGATATACAATTCCATTGGGATATTTGCCTTCGAGAAAGCCCTCTCCACCAGCGTGCGGGCCTTTACCATACCGTTGGAATCCGCGCTCATATCGAAGGCCAATTCCGAGAGAGCACCGAGGCCATCGCGGGCGGTAATGGTAACCGTACCGCGATACGCCAAGCTCTCCTCCCACGAATCGGGGGTAATATACCCTTGCCACCTCAACATCATCGTTGCAGAGCGCGAGGTATATACGCGCACGAGGTATTTCGTGGCATCGGGGGTATAGAACTCTTGCCAATTTCCGTGCTTGCGGATATGCGAGGAGGTTGGCTCTCCCGTATTGGGATTCCAGGTATCGGGGATATACTCATTGGGCATATCCGAGGTATCCACCATTGAGAAGGTGAGGGTGGATTTCACGATAGGCACATCAACGCTCTCGGATCTACCCTCAACCTCCAGCGCAAGGCCATTGAGCTCGCCAATCTCCATTGGGTAATCGCTGGAGAGCGATGCGCCCTTCTCGTAGATTTCAAGGCGCACCCTATCCTTGCGGAGATTGGTAAACTCCTTATAATACTTGAGCGAATAGCTTGAAATACTGAATGCCATAGCCCTATCGATTCCAAGAGTTTACGGTGCGCTGGCCGGATATCACTATATCGGATCCCTTGAGCGTGCCCTTCACATTGATGGTGAGCTCGCTTTGTATGGTTTGCGTGGAGTTGCCTCCCGTGGATGGCGTTGCGGCGGTAGATGTTGCCGAGCCGGAGGATTGGCCGCTTCCGATGGCCGCAAGGCCTATCTTTGCCGCCGCGCCAACGGCGATCAGAGCCGCGCCCGCCGCGATGGCGGAGATGCCACCCGTAACGAGGCCCGAGAGGAGCGAATCGCGGAGGGCCTCAACGGCCTTGCCGGTAGTCATAATGAGAATACCCGCCGAGATGCAAGCATCGGCAAGCGGAGAGAGGAGGGCCTTCACTACCGCACCGCCATCGATATCCTCGCCGGATCCGATGGCCTCGGCCAGCACATCGATGGAGTTTACGATGCCGCTTTGCACGGCGTTGGTGATATCGTATGCGGCATCCTCACACTTGGCCTTGAGCTCATCGAGCCACGCCTTCATTTTATCGGCTTGCTCTTGCTGGCGGCGAAGCCACTCATCGGAGATGATATCGGGCATCTCATAGGATACCTTACCAACCAGCGCGGGGAGATCCGGCAACTTGCCAAGCTCCTCGAAGGCCGCGCGCATTGCGGCGGCTTCCGCCTTGATATCGCGCGCTTTACTCGCCTTGCTCTCGCCACCTCCCTTGCCACTCGGGTGATCGCGGTTGTATTCGAGTGTATTGAGGAGGCTTTGCACCCTACGGGTGGATTCATCAAATGCCGCATCGGCTTGATAGAATTGCACGATGGCATCCTCGAGAGCCTTACGATCCTCATCGGATACCTTCTCGGCGTATTCCTTGAGCCAAATGAGCCATTGCTGGCCTCCGGGTGCTTCGCCGCGATAATCCATTGCCTGGAAGGTGCGCGCATATTTACCCGAGGCAACGCCCTTGCCGCCATCATACGCGGCGTTAATCTTCTTGTACGCCTTCTCTCCGGCCTCCGTGCCAAGCCACTCGAAGAATTGCACAAATGATTTCTTGGCCGATTCGATTTGCTTCTTCGTAAGCCCCTCGAAGCGGTAGCCCATTTGTGTCATTGTCTTTGTGATGGTGGCATCCGAAACGCGGGAGAGGCCTCGGAGCGGCATCGATTCGAGTTGCTTGGAGATACGAAGGTATTCCTTGGCCTTGGCGATGCGCTCATCGAGAGATAGGTTTTGGTTATTCATCTCCACCCTTAATTGGGCGAGATGCTTGGCTTGCTTCGCGCTGGAGATGTTGTAGGCGGTCATTATCTCACCCATACCATCCACGGCATCATAGAGCTCGCGTGCGGCTTGTGATGCTTCGTGGAGGCGGGAGAATAGATGGGAGAAATCCATCGAGGCCACCGAGCGGGCAAACTCATCCCACGCGCCTTTGAGGCCCGTTGTAAAGGATGCCCACTTATCCCCGAAGGTTTGGTTTGCCTTGGAAACCTTATCGAGAGCTTTGGCTATTCCAGCGATGGCGGCGATGAGGGCGGTTACCTGGCCGATGGCGGCGGTAAAGCCCTTGGTGATAGTCTTGGCAAAGGATTGCGTTGATTTCTTGGAACGCGCAAGGCCCTTCTCATAATCATCCGATTTGAGAAGCATCTTCACTATTACATCGCCTATCTTACTCATCTCCGTTTATTAGCCAAAAATTCCATTCTCATTTTTTCGAGCTCCGCCACCTCCTCGTGAGTTACCTTTGAATAGTGAATCTCGCGGGGCTTATCCCACGGGAAGGGGGCATATTGCTCGGGCGTAAGCGGCTTGTGCTTAATGAAGGGCGAGAGAAGCATCGAATTGAAGCTCATCCAGCGCGCTACATTGTATTTCGCTTGCATCTCCTCGTTATAGCCCCGAAGGAGGTAGTTATACTCCTCGGCGGATACAAGCATCGCCTCCCTTACGGTCTTTCGGCAATGCCCCACGAGAAACGCCTCAACCTCGCCGTAGTCGAGTGCCGTTAATTTTTTTTTTCGCCATCGGCGGCATCCTGATCACCATCCTCGATATCAACTCCAGCAATGGCGGCGGATGCGCCCTTAATCATCTTGGCAAATTGGAGGGGGTGGTTACCACTCCACTCGCCGAAATCCATCATAGTGTACGGGAAATCCCCGATGCTCGGGGTATCAATGGCGCGGTATTCCCACGCGAGGATAGCGGCCACATACATCATCTTTACATAGTATGTGATGCGCTCATCGGCGGAGGCATCGGCCTCCAGATCAAGGGAGATGCCGCGCTTCTTTGCTATACCGAAAAGGGCAAGGGTGAAAAGCATTTCTACCTTCACCCCTTCCCTTAATTCGATTTCATAACGGGAGCGAATCATACCCAACTACTGACTTGAGATAGCGGGATAATGAGTGATCGCGCCGGTTACCTGGAGCGAGATCTGGCGGCTTGCCACGGCATCCTTATCGTTGGTGTCATTGATAGCGGTGATAACCGCCTCGAAGAAATCACCAACGGAAGGGGCGGGGGTGGTGCCGGTGAGTGTGCCGATGAAGCAATGCACCGTTTGGCCGTTGTGGAGGGCGGCGAGCATTTGGTGCTGGGCCGCGCTTGCGGTATCATCGAGATGGATGGTTACCTCGGCGGTGGCACTCTTGCGCCCCGGAACGGATTCGGCCCAATCGCCATCCTTATCGGAGATATCGAGGGTTTCCGCCGAGCGGGAGAGGGAGTTGCTTTGCTCACCCTCGAGCCAGGTATAGGTTGCACCGCCCGAAGCACTCAAATAGAATTTTCTTGCGTTACCTTTATCCATTGTTTTCGGTTATTTGAAATCTAAAATTGATGCGTTGTACGAATGTATTCTCCACGAAATCCTCCGAAGCGGCGGCGAGGTGTGCATCCACCACATTGAAACCCGTATAAGAGGCCTCCACCTTATCCAGCGCATTAACCACTATCTCGGCAAGCGTGAGGGATTGGGTGTAGGTATCGGATACGCAATAGATGGATACATCCACTATCGCCGTGCGCCTGGCGGCTTTATCGTAATCCACCTCCACATTATCGCGCTCATATACCAAGAAGGGGAAGGATACCTCGGATTTCGTACCGAGGGGGTAAATCCTATCCCCCACGAGTGCCACGAGCGCGCTGGTGGTGGAAAGCACCTTATAGATATGCTCCGATATCGAGAGAATCATTGCTTTTGAGCGGCCTTTTCGATAGCCGCGATGATGTTGTTACCCAGGGAATCCGTGGCCTTATCCATCGATGCCCTTACGGCGGAGGCGAAGAATGGTTTTGCGGGCGTTGCGCCGTGCCGCTTTCCGTTTCTGCCTATCACATCGGATGTACCCAATTCCAAGAGGTACAATCCAAACCATCGGCCATTGGAGAGCTTGAAGCTCGTATTTATACCAACGGATCCTCCGAGGGTGGATTTGTACATCTTGGTGGATACGCCCTTATTGCGCTTCTCGCGGTTGGAGGTTACGGCGGAAGCCCCTCGCCTTACCGATGTGCGGATGATGTTGAGCGATTTGCGCGTGCCTTGCTTGAAGGATGCCTTGAGCCGTGAGGATTTCGAGGGATCGATCAGATCGATAGCCCTCTCCACCTCGCGGGAATCCACGCTCACCATATTCGCATTCGTACTCATAGGGCAAAGAAGGGAGCGGGTGTTTCCCGCCCCCTTGATTGGTTTGGGCGATTAGGCGTGAGGATTGAGGATACCGAATGCCTCCGGGCGTGCGGGCTTGATATCGAAATCGGTATTGAGCACGAAGCGCACGGAGTTGCTGGTGGCCTTGGTGAAAGGATCCACGATAACCTCGGTGTTTCCGAACTGCCCAACGAGGGCGTAGGAGAAATAACCGAACTCGATGGATCCGGCGGGGGCGTATTCGGTAACGAACACGGGAACGCCGTTGATCTTGTTATCCTCGCAGATCATACCGCCGGTGGTGCTACCCTTCGGGGTTGCCTCCAGCACGGCACGGGTTGCGTTGGTCATAACATAGGCGGCGGTGGTGTCGGGCTTCACACCCTTGCTATCCACGGCGGCTTTGAGGGCCAGCACCTCGGCGTAGGTGGGAGCGGTGGATGCCATTGTGGCGGTGGTGCCGGGAGAAACGAAGAGGCCGTTTACGCCGGTAGCCACGGCACTCTCCTTAAACATCCACTTGTTGAGAAGGCGATCCAGGCCCGCCACGATCTGCTTGAGAACGATATCGCGGAGCTCATCGTTGGTGGCGTTGAGCGCGCTACGGGTTACGAGGATGGAGAGGGCCACACGGCGCGGCGTGGGCTGAACGGCGGAGATGGTGAGGGCGGAATCGGAGATCTCGGAAGATTCACCCGCGATGCTTGCCTCGATGGCGGCAACAACGGGATATTTCCAAGCACCCGTGAGGCCCGTCTGGATCTTGCAACCCAGGAGGCCGAGGATGTTACCCTTCTCGAGCGGCTCGATGATATCGCCGATGGTGAGGCCGGTATCACCCGCTACGCTATCGCGGTCATTAACCGAGCGGAGGTTGGTAACCTCAATAGGAGTGCCGTTGGCGGCGGCTACCATCTTCTCGGCGAAGCGGAGAGCGATTTCGCGCTGGGTTGCGGCGGGGTTGGCGGCGCGGGAGGCCTCCGCCATACGGGTTGCGGCTTCGATCTGCATTTCAACCTGGAGCTCGGAGAGCTCGTTGCGGTACTGCGCGAGGGTTGCGCTCTCCTCCTCGGTGAGCGCACGATTCTCGGACTTTGCTCCCTCGAGGAGCGCGGTCATTTTGGCTTTGAGCTCAAAGAAACGAGCTCTTGTGTCTTTGTGCATAATGATTAGAGTTTATTGATGGGTTAAATGTTTTTGAGGTTTTCAAGCTCGGCCTCCAGCGAGGCGGGGAATGCCTTCTCACCCTCCTCCTTCGGCTCAACGAAGGCGCGGGAGGATACGAAAGTGCCCCAATACGCGGGATCCACCACGATGGAGAAATCGTGAATCGAGGCGAATTTGATGATGGTGCGGAGGTTTTCACCATTCTTCTTCACATCCACAACGCCATCCTTATCGTACTTGAAGGCGAAGGAGCACCCGAAGATATCCCCACGGCGGATGAGCTCAAGCACATCGTTACCATCGGAGGTATTGGGGAGCTCGATGGAGAATTTTACCCCGTAATCATCGATTTCGTAGCTCAAAGAGCCGTATCCGAAGGTGGAGCGGCCAAGCATATGGTTGTTATCGTGGTTAAAAAGGAACTTGATATCACAAGAATCAAGGAGCTCCTTGGTGATGGCGCGCGGCTCAATCACCTCCACGAAGAATTTCTTCTTCTCTTTGTCATAGAGAACGCGGCTACGCTGGTTGAAAACGATGGCGTAGCCCTCCACGCGGCGGGAATTTTCGCCCTCGGCGATGTGCGGGGCAAATTCACGGTTTTCGCGGGAGAAATCAAATACTCTTATCTCATCCATAGGTGATGCGTTTATCTACCCTTACGGGTTATTCCTTGTTTTGGGTGGCCTCCCCGCGCAATTTCGGGGAGTTGAGAGGCACGAGATTGGCCGATACAAGCGGCTCATCACCGCCCGGCACGGGCTTTTGGCCGAGTTTGCGCCTCCAATCGTTTACGGAGCGAGCTCCGGCGGCGATTGTTTTCTCCATATAAGTGGCTTGCGTGGTGAGGTCGGTCTGCATAAGCGGCTCGATATCGAAATCGATGCGATATTCCCCAGCCAGGGCGCGCGGAATGAGCTTGATTTGGAACTCGGTTTCGATCTGGGTGAGGTAGGGCTGGAGGGTATCGGTGAGGAAAGATACTTGGCTCATCTCCGATGCCTTGTAATTGGTGCTTTGCTGGGCGAAAACCTTATCGGGATGCACGCCGAAGAAGCGGCATATCTCGAGCACATTGAATTGCTTGGTTGCCAGCAATTCGAGGTCTTTCGGAGAGAGGGAAAGCTGATTGAAGCTCATCTCGCCGGGAAGATTGAAGATATTCTTACCCGATGCGAGTTGTTTTTCCACATTCTCGGCCACGGATGCGAGTTGGCTATCCTGGATTGCGCCGAATCCGATAGTGCCACCGCCCTTGCCGGACACGAATCCCCTCACCAAGCCACCGCTTTTGAAGGTATCAACATTCTCCCTATCCGCATTTGAGGTGATTGCAAGCACCCTACCCGCATATGCGATGGTAGAAACGCCCCAATATCCCCCATCGGTGGAGATATTCTTGATGTGGATAACCTCTTTGGCCGGATATATGCCAAAAACGCCATTAACAACATCGTTGATGGTGTATAGGTTGGTGTATTTGTCATATGATGCCGCGCCAGGGGTGAGGAGCACGATACGGCGGTACTCCTTCGCCCCGATTTCGGGCACGAGGATGGCGTTGCCACGGAAAATGAGTTGAAGCATCGCCGAGCGCATCAACTCGAAGGCACTTTGCCGCTCATTCGGCATCCAGCGAAGGAGGTGATAGAGGCCAAAAATATCGTTTGAATCCTCGGTAAAGTAACCGCCCCGATCACGCTTGATGATGAGCGGGAGCTGGGCCACTCCTTTACTCAAGATATCGGCGCATCGGTACACCGTTGCCACGCGAAGGGCCATCTCGGTGGTGGTTACCTCATTCTCACCGGCACTCGCCCACGGAACGGTGGTGATATTGTCGGCCTTCGGGGCGGCGGCATCCGAGCCATCGCGCTTGCGGAGGCGCAAGAAATCAAAGAGAGCCATATTATTCGTTTATCAATTCAACAATCATAATCGTAGCCATATCCGTATCCCGGATATCGCGGGAAAGGATACGGTAAAAATCCGCCCCAATCTTAATGCGGAGGGTGGAGAGCTTATCCGTAAATGCGGGCTTGGTGCGTATGGTAACCTTCCGCGTGAGGGTGTTGATGGTTTCGTTATTCTCCAGCATTTGAGTGCCCGAAGAAAACTCCACGCGGGCGCGGCCACGCCACGCCTTCACCCACGCATACTCTTGCTCTCCGTTGGTGGCGTTGCGGGTAACCGTTTGGCGGTACACCTCCACGAAATCCCGTAGTAATCCGGCTTGCATCACGCGAACTTTTTAAGGGGAAGGAGAAGGGATTGCACGCCATTGGGGAGGGTGCTCGTGGAAGCGAATACCACATCCTCGCGGGAGGCATACCAAGTGCCAACGAGGAGGCGTATCGCGTGCCTGATCGCTGGCTTGAGCTCCTCGTGGGAGCACTCATCCTTATTCACGAAATCCGTGAGAGGTCGCTGGAGGTAGGTTGCTATCGCATCCTCCGCCACCTTCTCGAGCTCGGCGATATATGCATCATCTTCGGAATGGTCGATATTGAGGTGCTTCCGAAGATCGGAGATTAAAACATACATAGGATATCTAATTATCTACCCTACGGGTGGATTGGCGGTTTTGGGTGGCCTATCGCTTAAAGTTGATGAATAGATCTTGACACATAAGGCAAGTGATTGCGCCATCAATCTTCGCTGAATGGATGCGCTTGATGGGCTTGCGGTTGCCCACACTGTCCTCATCCATATCACAATTCCCGAAGCACCACGCCGTGATGGGATTGGGGGTGAAGGTGCATTGCTTGGTTTTAATCATCATCTCGAGGGTTTCAACCGCCCCCGTAAATGCGCCATAGGTTTGCTTTATCGGCTTGAGCACACTACCCGCGCCGTATGCCTGGAGCATATTAACCGCTTGCTTGGAGTGATATGGATCGTACCCGATTCCGGCGATGAGCACGCGCCCATTTCGCGCGATGATATCTTTGATTACGAGATCATAATCAATCACGCTACCGGGAAGGAGATGAAGATATCCCTTATCGGCCCAAGAGCGATACAATTCCGCCCGTGCGTGCCGCCCCAGCGTTTCCTCGGGGAGATAGTAATCGGTATGGAAATGGAAGGATTGGCGGGCCTGATCATACACCTCATATGTTACCGCCGAGAAATCATCCCATACCGACAAATCGAAGGATACCATCGTGATGGGCGGGGTATCCGCCACCAGATCATCGAAGGAGAAGGGCTTGAATAAATCCCGAATCTCATCCCCCGTAATCCACGCCTTCGCATCATTCACCGCGAAAAGATTAAGGAGCTTGGTGCGGAAGGCAAGCATATTATCGGCGGTTTGCTGGGCCTTCGCCCATTGGTTTTGATAATAATCCTCCTTCACGGTGTAGCCGAGATGCGGTTGCACCTTCCGCCAAGTAGAGGCCTCCCCCTCGATATCATCGGCATCGGGTTGGAAGATGAGGGCGAATACACTATCATCCTCCGCCGCGCCGAGAAGGATTTGCTTATACGCCTCAAGGGTATCAACGCAAGGGCCTTCTTGAAGCTCGGAGGCGGTGGTAATGATTATTTCGAGTGGATTCTCCCGCGTGCCGGTAGAGGTTGCCATCACATTACGGAGCTCCGCGCTCTTGGATTGCGAAAACTCATCGAGGATATAGAGCGAGGCATTTAGGCCATCGAGGGTGCTTGGGTTGGAGGCGAGGCAACGGGCGAAGGAGGTGCGCCCGCGCATCTTATTGAAGATAACCTCGCGATTGACACGGAAACGCCGCCCCGTTTTATCCAGGGCGCGGATGCAGTCGCGCATCGTATCGAAGCACAATTTTGCTTGCTGGTAGGAATTAGCGCACGCGAAGATTTGCCCATCGGCATCTCCGAAGATGAGCTCATCGATAGCGATACCCGCCACGAGAGTGGTTTTGCCGAACTTACGCGGCACGAATAGCATCACATTCCGCGTGAGCCGCTTGCCATCGGCTCGATAGAATCCATAGATGCCGGTGAGGGCGAATACTTGCACGGGCGAGAGCTTGATGGGGCGAAGGCCCTTCTCGGAAGGGAAGCGCAAGCTCTCAAAAACCACTATCTTGGATTTCACCACATTCGGCCTCAACTCATACGAATGGCAAAAGGAGATGAATCGCCGGAGGGCAAGGAGCTCAAATAGATTGTGCGCCTCGGGGTTTTCAACCAGCCCGAGGCAATAGGCCTCGAGGCGGGGATCCACCTCGGCCAGCCCGAGGGCGGCGATGGCCTCGCGCCCCCTCTCCAGGAGCACCTCAACCGCATCCTTCTTGGCTTTGCGGAGATATTGCTTGGTTAAATCATCCATTGAGGGCATCATTCACCTTCTCGTGGAGCGCATCGAGCGGATCATCATCGGTAACCTCGATGGTGTCGAGAGTGAGGCCGAGGGATTTGAGGGATTCCTTGAGGGCCTTCGAGATGGTGGGGATGTGCTCGATATCGGGATATATCTTGTATGCCCTGGATCCCTCGCGGGTGAGCACGGGATACATCACCTTGGCGCGCTTGCTCATCGAGGCAAGGCACTTGAGATAAGAGTGGTAGTTACCGGCGGCAACGGTGATGGCAAACTCCAGCCCCTCCGAGTATGCGCCTTGGGCCTTGAGGGCCTTGCGAATCTTAACACCGCACTCCTCGGCGGTGGGCACGGCAATTTTCTTATTCGGTGGCGGCGGCGTGCGCTTCGCCGCGCTGGTTTTTGTGGTTTTCGTCTCCATAATCATACCATTTGCGCCACCCCGGTGGTGGCAAAAAATCCGCCTCCAGCAAAGCCCAATCCCAATTTTTCACCCCGCGCGTGAAGAATTG
>Ga0256404_1003859_pt1 | contig 29494 bp, 21 predicted proteins | sample RumenRJG_01DNA_FD_185990 | JGI IMG/M metagenome (GOLD analysis project Ga0256404, IMG submission 185990) | Bovine rumen microbial communities from Lethbridge, Alberta, Canada - RJG_01 | ecosystem: Host-associated > Mammals > Digestive system > Stomach > Rumen | place: Canada: Alberta | collected...
TCATGCTCCTTTCAACTAGAACGTAACTGAGGAATAGCTTTCAGAATTGAAGAAATCGAATGGATTATATAAGAGACTATACTAATTATATCATCCACAAAAGATTCCAAAAGTAGTGGTTTGTTTACTCTTCTTTTTTGTCCATTATTCTGACTTGCAAAAATCAAAAGCCCTTTATTTCCCGATCTTTACGGAGATAAAGGGTTTTTCTGCGGCTGATTTTTCCATGTTACCCACCTGTATGATAGTTACATGTACCCAGAATCCTTTGTCCAGGATTTTGGGTACATAATTAAAGTATCAGACGTTTTTTATTATGATGTTTATTGTACGAAAACAAGAGATGTCCGGTAAGGAAAAAAGTTATGTTCTTGACAGATACAGTCTAAATAGTTAGACTGTATACAAACTACAAAATTAGACCGGAGAATGACATGGAAAAAACGAGTCTCGGCATTATGGAATATCACCTTCTTTCGCTGATCTGGGAAAACGAACCGCTGACATCGATGCAGCTGGTACAGTTGTGCGGCGAGGCGTTCGACTGGAAGAAATCCACGACATATACTATGCTGAAACGTCTTCAGCAAAAGGGATTCGTGCAAAGCGAACGGACTGTCGTTACTTCCCTGATCGACAGGGATTCCGTGCAGTCCTCCGAAAGCGAGACCTTCGTTGCGAACACCTTTTCCGGATCGCTTCCTGGATTTCTGGCGGCATTTTTCAACGGAAAGACGATCTCCGATGAGGAAGCAGAAGAACTGAAAAAACTGATCGACTCATACAGAGGTTAAGACAATGACTTCGTTTTTCAGACAGATCATGCAGATGAGCATCTCCGCAAGCTATGTGATCCTTGCGGTACTTCTTTGTCGTCTCTTGCTGAAACACGCACCGAAGAAGTATTCGTACCTTCTCTGGAGCGTGGTCGGATTCAGACTGTGTTTCCCGTTTTCCGTGTCGTCTGTCCTGAGCATCTTCAACCTGACACTGAGACGGAAAGGGCAGACGGTCATCGATCTGACCGAGGTCCCTGTGACCTATGGGACTGCTGAGCGGGAGATCCTGGAACTGGGCGTCCCGGCAGCAACGGAAGTCCTTGAGGAGACAGTGCGTCCCGCGCCGGTGCCGGAGGTTTTGCCTTCCGGTCCAACCGGTCCTGCGCTGACGCCGGAGATCACGGAGATTCAGCCTTCTGTTCCGTCTGTTGCGGAGGTTCAGTCTGCCGTTTCCTCCGTAGATCTGGAAAAGATCCTGTGCATTCTGTGGATCGCCGGGATCGCGGCTATGCTGATCTACAGTATCGTTTCCTATCTGCGCGTGAAAAAACAGGCCAACTATTCACTTCCACTGCGGGATAACATCCGCAGAATGGAAACGAGGACGCCGTTCATCCTCGGACTCGTACACCCGACGATCTATTTGCCGTTCGGTCTGGACCCCATGACGGAGAACATTGCCGTTTCCCACGAGAGACATCACCTGCATAGGAAGGATCATCTCCTCAAACTGTTCTCGTATCTGCTGCTCTGCCTGCACTGGATCAATCCGCTGTGCTGGATCGCCTATTTTGAAATGGGTAAAGATATGGAAATGAGCTGTGATGAGTTTGTGCTCTCGCATTACCGTGAGATCTCAAAAGATTACAGTATAGCGCTGCTTGCGTTTTCTTCCGGTCATAGGTTTTCTCTGGCAAGTCCTCTTGCTTTCGGAGAAAACAATGTAAAGGAAAGAATCCTCAATGCTATGCGTCATAGAAAAGCGTCAAAAATCGTTTCAGTATTGGCTGCTGGCATCTGTATAGTTGTACTGGTGGCGTGCGGAACTGATAGTGTTCTCCCAGATAAAGGGAAAGATGCTGAACTGACGTTATTAGCTGATTCGTTCCGTACCACCCCACAGTGGTCTAAGAACGATTATCAGCAGAAGCAGGCAGGGGAGAAACTCTTTGTATCATTCATTGAAACCGGCGGAAAGAATTATTTCAGGATAGAAGACCTGACTGATAAAACCTCTTATCAGTTCGAAGTCGATAGATCTGCTCTGTGGGGAGATTACTTTATAACTGATGATTATCTGTTACTCTTTGATCAGGGAACCTTTTTTCCTTCAGTATCCGTATCAGAAATGTATGCGTTTCTGCTGGAAGGAACGGATGTCAGGAAAGTTGAGCTGGAAGAGGGATTATTCTTTTCTTCCGCGAGCGGAATAGTTTTTGATGAAATAAATAAGGATCTGTATTTTGTGATTGAACAGCAGGAGCAGGAAGACGGTGTTAGCAGCTATCCAGTCCAGTTCTATTTGGTGAAGTATGATCTTGAATCCGGGACCGTTGCATGCATAGATAACTGGAAAGACCGTGTGATCATTGCAGACTGTGATAAAAACAGTATTTTGCTCAGATCTAAAGACGAAGATTTTTCAGTCAATGCGATAACGGATACAAGTGAAACAAAAAGCATTCTGGTAAATAATAGAAAAGATCCTGAAACAGTCTATATTTCTGTCGACAGCAACAGAGACAGCTCAACGGATCAGACTGGTTTTACTTTTGTCTCTCTTCCGGTTGAGAAAGACAGGGGCGGGATCTCCAGAGGATATCAGGTCAATGTGCATACAGGATTCGATTTCTGGGATACATATGGAGCTAAGATATTTGCTGCAGCAGATGGTGTTGTCGATGAGGTCGTATACAGTGAAGAAGGATACGGAAATTATGTGATCCTTGTTCATGAAAACGGATACAGAACACTTTATGCTCATTGTCAGGAAATAATGGTTTCTTTGAACCAGAAGATTACAGCCGGCCAGCAGATCGCTACTATGGGATCTACAGGTAATTCAACAGGTTCACATCTTCATTTTGAATTGCTGGACGATGACAGAATATCAATAGATCCTTATGTCTATCTGGTTCAGCTGATTCCCGAGCTGAAAGACACCTATCATCCAAGTCAGGTCTACGGAATACAGTATCTGACGACGTCTTCTGATTCAGGTGCATGCGGATTGATGCGGTATTCGGTCTATGATGAAGCAGCTTCTCACACAGTGGTGTGCTATGCCTTCAGGACTATGGAATACTGGACATATTATTTGCCGGAACTTGATACAACAAATCCTCCGACCATGTTCATGTTTGAAGACAAAATATATGTCATCTCATCAGTGGTGTATGGTAGAAGCAACCTTACATTCAGTGATAGCGATACTTTGGTTTATGTTATTGACATGAAGAGCGATGAGATAAAGACATATAAACTGGATAGAAACGTGTGTTTCTTCAATCAAGGAATCGAAGTTGTAAGACGTGTGCAGGACAATGTGATCCAACTCAGCGGGGCGCATCGTGTTAATAAAAATATCGGAACTTACTTGCTTGACCTAGATACGATGACTGTATCTGAAGGTGCTATCAATACGGGAACTGCGAAAATGAGAGGTAAGGTTTCTGACGCGGAGGTAAGAAATTACAATCAGGATGGTGAGTGGTACGGTGTTTTCAATGGGGAAATGAAATCATCGGGTATCACACGTGTTCATTCTTTGAAGAGAATTGATACGGAAACCGGCAAGACAACCGAAATCATCTCAGATCTCTATCCTTTTGAAGATGACTGGACAATCGGCACAAGTCCAAACTTCTCACTTGTGGGGAATACGCTTTACTATACCGGAGTACTGTATGAGAAGGATCTCTCAGGCAGTATCATTGTGAAAGAAACTGGTAACTTTTATGCTGATCTGGCTACTGGAACTATAGGAAAAGTAACCAGCGAAAGAGCCTGTCCTTTTACCAGTTATAGTGGTGTAGAACTTATATTCTCTGTTGGTGATCCCTACTCAGCCATTGTGCACGAACTTCCCCCTGAAAATACGGTCATGATTAACCGTGATGATTATATTTACGGAGAAGGTAAAGAAAAACAATTCCAGAAATCGAGCAGAAACAGCCATAGTAATTGATAAAATGTAAACTCTCCGGCGTTTAACATAGTGTTAGGGAGCCAACAAAGCATATACTCTCCCGTGGCTGAAACGAACAATTAACAAAATGGAATTACAGCAACAACTAAAGGGGGGGAGAAATGAAAAGTATTCCTTGTTTTGCGGCAATAATAGTAATATGTATGATTTTATGTTCATGTAATTCTGTGCACATGGAAACCCCTATGCAAAGTGACATAAATTCCATAAACGACGAAGAACTGACACCTCTTAACAACGAAGAAACGCTCCAGTTTCAACTTATAGGCAATAGTTTTAATCTGGCAACAGATTATTGCGCTGTTGTTAATAACGGTTTCTACAGATTAACCAATAAGGCAGATGGATCTATCGCTCTACTTTTCTATGACTTTACAGATAGAAGCATTTCAGAAAAGAAACATATTGAGACTTCATCAGAAGTAACTGATATGTTTATAACTTCTGACGGGAACACAATTTATACGTTTTTCGATAAGAGAATAGATAATGATAACTGTTTAAATATCAAAGTCCTTTCCTCCGCTGGAGAAACAAAGGCTGAATACAATGTCAATAACTATGTTATAAATAGTAATAGTAAAGTAGCATTATACGGTGAAGATCTTATTGTCTCTTCTGTGCTAACCGAAAATAACGCAACGTATAACATTTTGAGAATCAGCGCTGCAACAGGAGAAGCAAATACACTTATGTCTGCAGGAAAAAATGAAGAGATAAATATAGTTGATGTCACTGACACCAAGCTGTGTTTGTTAATAATCAGCAAAGACGAGAAACAAGGATTACTTTCTTATGAGATAATTACAATAGACATGGAAACTGGAGATAGAGACTCTGTTATGTCTTTTAGTTCAAATGAGATACAAGGAGTCTTTTCCGGAGGAAATTTGTATTATTTCAAAGAAAATGATTTATTAATTCGCAAATTGAATCTTTCGGCAAAAGAAGAAACGTTATTGACTGAGGAAATGTCTAATATTGCAAGTCGCATTGGAGCTTCTCAGGTTGTTTTAGATAATAACGTTAGAGATGATAAATTAATCATTGGATTCTATGATGAAAAACCATTAGCATTCATGGCTATAGATATAACCCTCTCAGGTAATGCGGAAGAAGTTCCCTTGCTTAATGAGCCGATAGTCGCTGAAACAGAAGAGTTTTTTGTAGTCTTGCTTTCTGATGTTGAAGATCGTGTTAAGGATTTCGTCGATAAGAATGGGACAACCGAAGAAGTAATACGAGTCGAGCCATCATTCGCCATAATAAGCAAAGAAGATTATTGGCACGGTAATGGATATAATATCTTTCGTCATGCTTACGAGTTTTCCTGACTTGGTAGCCGCTGATGAGATATGGTACAGTATCTGAAAATGACAATGATACATATTCATAATGGTCGATAGACTATATGCAAAACAGTTATATTAAAGCAAATCACCACCCGATTCCGAGTGGTGATTTTACCTTAATAATGCTTATGGTTTATGGATGAATTTCTCCCTTATAAATACATGTTAGTATCATCTGTCGATCTGTTCCGGTCCCGTCGTAATCTACTCGTTCAAGATGAAGTACGCTGTTAAATCCTTCCAGTTCATCTGTATCTTTTCCGGTGATCTCAAGAGGCACTGTATCTAACGGACCTTCGTAGACTTTAACTAGCGTTATAGTGCATGAAATACCATTAAAATTCAATCCCATTTCATCTTCGTTTGCTTCCCTTACAGATGCAACAGTTAAGCCGTAATCCGACATATAGCCTTGAATGATAGGAACACCCTTATTCCATCCGTTTTTCAGGACTTTTTCTATCTCAACATCTTTTCTGTTTATAATAAAACGATATGTTTTTCCTTCTTCTACTTTTTTGGCAAGCTCGTCTCCGAGATAGATCTCGGAAGGGCCGTCCTGAAATCCCTGAACTACAGCTATACGGGGAATTACATCATCCTTACTTGTATCCGGCAGGATCTCAAGTACAGTGGCGGTGAAACCTCCATGAATAGTAGCTTTGTTAGTATAATCAGCTATTATCGAGTCGCATTCCAGCAGATACGGGTACGGATCTATTTTGGTACCGTCTTTGTCTATAATTTCAAAATGCAGATGTGCGCTGGTGGCGTTTCCTGTCATGCCTGCTGTTGCTATCTGCTGACCTGCTGTCACTTCCTGTCCTGTTTCCACAAGAAGCGAATCACAATGTGCATACAGTGTCGAATAGCCATTATGGTGGTCTATCACCACATAGTTTCCATATCCGTCATTGTCATCCGATGCATGTGTGACTGTTCCGCTGAGAACAGAATATATGGGAGTCTTGAACGTTCCGGGGCCGATCAGAAGATCCATGCCGCGGTGATTGGTTTCATTAAATGTTCTTGATATAAACCCTATCTTTGACAAAGGAATATTAGCAAACTGCAGTTTTCCTGTCTGACTGTCATCAGCAGATGTATGGTCATAATATGAAGAATCATCACGCTCAGAACTGGGAATATAGAAGGTCCCGATTTCTCCGCCCTTATGGATAAATGAATACAGATCTGAGATGTAATCGATCAGATAAGGAACCCTGGCACACAGTGTCCCGATCTGTTTCTCATTATTGATCACTGCAGTATCCATATAAGGGTCAGATGTCAGGCCAAGATTCAGGTATTTCAGTCCTGCCTCTCTCATGCTGGCAATAGGTGACAGACTGATTTTTGATTCTTCTGTCAGCATGATATTGAGCGTTGTCAGGCTGGGCATATTGCGCAGTCCGCTGAGATCATAATCTCCGTTTATATAGATCTGCTCTATAGCTGTAGTCGCCAGAGGAGAAAGATCTCCTGATTCGCCTATCAGCGCTAGATAGTCAATGCTTGTGTTGCCTGAAAGAGGGGAAAGATCCCAGTTTAGTGCCCCTTTAAGAGTAAGACTTTCTATTGAACAGCCGGCATCGGGAACGAGTCCGTCTGCGGAATTGATATCCACGGTACTGTATGTTCCTTCCTTAAGGAAATCCAAAGTTTTCGGCTCGTCAACAGCTACATTTATAACTGCCCCGTCATTGAAAGTGAGATGCTTAGGGCTTGCGGTCAGCACAAAGTCTGTCTGTACCTTGACAGGGCATGTTATTTCTCCGATAGAAGGAGAAGAAATAAAGCATTCGTAGCCATCGCTTTCGGGCAGTATCAGTTCTTTAAGGTTTCCTGCGGTCTCAACGCGGATGACCTGAAAATCCTTACAGTCTGCAAGCCCGCTCAGATCAAGACTGATATCTTTCTTATCGCTGCAGGTCAGCGCAAGTTCTTTAAGCGGAGTGCCGCCTTCATAATAAGTGACAGTATTCTCGGATGATTCTATCTTTCCTGAAGCTAGGATCTGATACTCATTTTCGCCTATCGTTATCGTTCTAGCAGTCATCTTGGGGTCTGTCATAAGGCTGACTGCGACGCAGACTGCAGCAGAACAGGATAATACAAGGATCCAGAAAGCAGGTTTTTTGTAGTTGAGAACAGCTTTGACTCTGCTCTTTACGCTCGTTTCCCCAAATGCCAGCGGGCAGGATGTTATCCCGGGTCTTTTGATGCTGCAGTCTAGAAGAGCCTGGGAATATGATGCTCTTTCTTCTGCTTTCAGGTTCCGGACAACTTTCTCATCGCAGGCATATTCTATATCTCTGCAAAGACAGATGTATGCTATCCATATAAGAGGGTTGAACCAGTATACGGAGAGCAGTAGGTACCCGAGCGGTTTGCACCAGTGGTCTTTTCTGGCAAGATGGGCTCTCTCGTGCGCAAGTACGCTCTGCAAATGCTGCTTCTGAAGAGAGGAGGGAATATATATTCTGGGTCTGAATATCCCAAGGATAAAAGGAGAGGGCGATCCGTCACAGAAATAAACGTTATCATCCATACGGACAGACCCGGTAACGGATCTCCTGAGCCTCATATAACTGACCAGCATATAGATGAGCATGACAGTTAGACCTGCAAGCCATATGACTGTAGCTGCTGACAGCTGTTTTTCCGGTGCTGCAGCTACCGTGTCAGCGGTCTGGGCATACTGGACCAGCACAGGGTTCACAGTGTGATCTATCACTGATATGCCGGTATCTACAGACGGAGCATCAGTCGGCCCGGTTCCCTGAACGACAGGCTGCACACTGTGGAGCCTGCTCAGTGATGATCTGACTGAAAATGGGATCATAAGCCTGACAGCTACCAGAGACCACAATGAACACCTCAGCCATTTAGGGGCTCCTGGAAATGCGGTACGGAACAGCAGAAGAGCGCATACCAGCCATCCTGCCGTAATCCCCATATTCAGGATTTTAAAGAATATAGTGTCTATCATTTTTCTTTACCTTTGTAGGAGTCGATCAGGCTTTGTATTTCCTCGATCTCATCTTCGGACAATTTGTTCTGCGAAATAAATGCTGCGATGAAGGACGGAAGAGATCCTTTGAAGGATTCGTTAATCAAATGTTCACCCTGCTTTGTGTTGAATTCTTCGCGTGAGATCATGGAGGTCACGATCCCGTCTTCATTTTTGAAGATCCCGCGATCACATAGTTTTTTAAGCACTGTGTACGTAGTGGATTTCTTCCATTCCAGCTGTTCCCAGCACAGTTGTACCAGTTCTCTTGAAGAAAGCGGTTCGTTCTCCCATATGATATCCGCAAATTTGGACTCAATATTACCAAGCTTCATAGTTTTCCTCCTTGGTCTACTTCCAATAGACTAAAGTTAGTCTATCACTTATAGACCGTGAATGCAAGTATTGGTTTCAAAGAATGACTATATCAAACTGCCATTTCACTCCATTTTTGTGAGCCGGTAATTCTTCTGATGTTAGAATAAAAGATAATACGTGTTTTATGAAAAAGATCTGGCGGTAATTCTCCAGATTTTTTTGTTTATAACGCTTTCCTTTTGTACGGAACCTGATGGATTTCTATATAAATCATGCCTATGGCTTTTGTCTCAAAAAAAGATTCATAGAGGGATCTTATCGGAGCTATCTAAAAAAGGCCTTTATTGTCCATATAAGCCGACAATATTGCCAACTTTTCAATCTGGGACAGAAAAACCTTTCAAAATGACCTCTCTCATTTCATATATAGTAAGAAACCGAAGGCAAGCAGAAATTGGGGTAAGGGGTATTGTGCCCTCCGGGCACTGTTTTCCCCCATATTTGAACATGTTAAAAGGGCTGAGAGAAGAATGGCAACTAATCTGCCAGTTTCTTCACAGCCCCTTTTCTTGTATTAAGAGATAAATGAGTATTCATTTGATGTAACTATGGATAATCATACAATTCATTGCATCAGATTAACCGTTCGCTACACTTTTGTGATCTGGAATATCAATAGATGTTATTAATTATCAGGGGAAAAAGATAACACTGATAGAACAATAACATCTTTTTTTGTTGGGAAGTGATCAAATGCTCTTCGAAACGGAAAGCAATAAGTATCATGCTGTTTGCACCTTCTTAGCTGCTGTCTGCGGTGTCAGAGTTTAAGTGATACGTATAGCAAGATAGTATAAATTAAGAATTTGTCAGAAGGCTACTAATCCGTTTCCAAAATTCTTCCGAAAAAGTAGTTGACAATGTTGGTTTACTGCAGTAAACTTATGCCAAGGTTTAACGCGATAAACCAATAGGAGGAATTATGGAAAAGAACAGACTCGGTACGATGGAATACCGTTTTCTGACATTGATCTGGGATAACGAACCTCTCACATCGATGGAACTCGTCAAAAAATGTGATGAAGCATTTGATTGGAAAAAGTCGACTACTTTCACTATGCTTCGGAAAATGAAAGAAAGAGGGTTCATTGAAAACGACAATTCTGTTGTAACTTCACGTGTAGACAGGAAAGAGGTCGAGAGGGCTGAAAGTGATTTCTTTATGGATCAGACCTTCTCCGGTTCGCTTCCTCATTTTCTTACTACTTTCTTAAACGGAAAAACGATCTCCGACGAAGAGGCAGAAGACCTTAAACGTTTGATCGATTCTTTCAGAGGAAAATAACTATGACAAAGCTGTTCACACAGATACTGCAGATGAGCATTTCTGCAGGCTATGTAATCTTAGCCATACTGCTGTTCAGATTGCTGCTGAAAAAAGCTCCGAAGAAGTACTCCTATGCTTTGTGGAGCGCTGCGGCATTCAGACTGCTGTGCCCGTATTCGATAAGCTCTGTTGTCAGTCTTTTCAATATTCACTTTGGAGGAAAAGAGAGACCGGCTGTGGATCTGACCGGAGTTACTGCTGCCACGGGTTCAGACATCATCGCGGTGGATACAGGCATTCCTGTTATATCACAGATGATCCGGCAGGTCACAGACGTCGGTGCTTCTGTACCGGTAAATGAAACGATAGGCGAAACGATAGTATCAGTGGCACAGGAGATAGCGCCTGTGCAGCAGGTGATATCTCCTGTTGATATTATTGCGTGGATCTGGGTGACCGGAGTGATAGCGCTGTATGCATACGGACTGATCTCATATGTAAAGCTGCAGAGAAAGATGCGCATGTCCATGCCATTGAGAGACAATATACGGCAGGCGTATATCCGCACTCCTTTTATCCTCGGATTCATAAAGCCGACGATATATATCCCGTTTGATCTTGAGCCCATGGTGGAGAACATATCTATCTCCCATGAAAGATGCCATATCCACAGGGGAGACCATATAGTAAAACTCCTGTCTTATCTCATACTGATAATCCACTGGTTCAACCCGTTGTGCTGGCTGGCATATTTCGAGATGGGAAAAGACATGGAGATGAGTGTGGATGAATATGTTTTATCCCACTACAGGGATATCTCGAGAAGTTACAGCACAGCTTTGCTGTCCTTCTCTACCGGTAAAAGATTTGCTTTGGCGAGTCCTCTTGCATTTGGAGAAAGAAATGTAAAGGAAAGGATCGTAAATGCAATGAAATTTAAAAATGCAACAAGATTTGTATCAGTCATAGCTGCTGTTATGTGTATCCTGGTGCTGGTAGCCTGCGGCACTAACGGCAATCCGAACACAGAACCTGACAGTAAAGAAGAAATAAGTCCGACACCGAATGATACTGAGACAGAAACAGTATTGATCAATCCTTTGACAGGATTTTCTGCAGAAGAAATAATCAGACCAGTTGGAATTACAATAAAGAATATAAGAACAAATCTTTCTGATGGCAGCGGAGCTTATCCCATAGGATTTTCAGATGCAGATATTCTGATAGAATATGTGGCTGTAACAGGCGAGCACGCATCATCATTCACACGTTATATTGCGTTATGCTCTGACTATGATGATCTTGAGGAAATAGGAGGAGTTACGGCAAGCACATTAACGGAGCCTGCGGTATTATCATCATTTGATATTCTCAGTGTTCATTTTGGATATCATCCGGAGATGTCAGAGGAAATTGCTGAGTCATACGCAGCCAATAATGTTAGTGAACTGAATCTTAATCCGTTAAGACAGTATTCGTTTAGAAACACTGATATGTCTCCATCAGAGAACTCATTCATGACAAGCGGCGAAAACCTTTTAGACTATATGAAGGACAGCGCTTTACCTGCATATGATGACAGAAAAACTTTTTTGAACTTCGCTTTAGAAACGGATGAAATATTGCTTTATAATAGCGTCGCAAATGTCGGGTTTGCTCTAACTGAAAAACAATTTGTTGAGTTTGATTACGATATAAGTTCAAAACAGTTGTATAAAAAAGAGCCAGAATATATTTTGGGTGGAGATGGAAGCCTGGCAGAATGCATCGACAGGAAAAATGGAAACAGAGTTCAGTTTGACAATGTGATTATCTTATATGTAAAAGCGCAGGAAGGTCCGGTTGATTCTTTGATCTATGATTTTTCATCAGGCGGAGAAGGATACTACTATACACGAGGCACATCGGAGGCTATAACATGGGAAAAAGGAACAGACCACGCCTTTGAACTGTATGGAACTAACAACGACAGGTTAAGTGTTAACTGCGGAAAAACATACATTGCGCTAATACCTGTTGAATAAAAGAATGATTCATCGTTTGATCTCTCTTTTGTAAAAGGAAACCCGTCAATTATAAACTGGCGGGTTTTCGGCATATTGAAGCTGTGTAATATGGTAATGGCAAACATACCTCAATTAATATGTAACTTTTATCTGCAAATAGGTACTTTATTGTCAGGATCTACTATTTATGAGGCATTCAATGGAAGAATTGGAGATAGTCAATAGAATATGGAACAGGAATGAGGATGCTTTGCAGTTACTGGCACAGGAGTATTCTTTGTTCTGCAGAAAGATTGCTTTCAATTTTCTTTCCGATGAAGCTGATGTTGAAGAGATTCTCAATGATGTCTGGCTTGGAGTCTGGAATAGTATTCCTCCGAACAGGCCGGACAATTTGTCATCCTATTTAGCAAAGATAACAAGGAATTTGTCATGTAACAAGTATCGGAATATGCATGCAAAAAAGAGAGTTAATCCAGAAGCAGTAACTGTATTTGAAGAACTGGAGCAATGCATAGCCGCTAAAGGGGATCCTGCAGAATCGATCGAAGCAAAAGAACTGGCAGGATATATCGAAGACTTTTTAAGTTCGCTGTCAGAAATGGACAGGGCAGCCTTTATACGCAGATACTGGTTTTTTGATTCTGTTTCTTCAATAAGTGATTATCTGCATTGCTCAGAAGGCAATGCAAAAGTTCGTCTTTGGAGAACAAGAAACAAACTGAGATATTTCCTTGAAAGTAAAGGAGTAATGATATGAATGCCGAATTGTTGACAGAAGCTATAGGATTGGTCGATGACCGTTATCTCATTGAATCAGAAAAGTTTTGTCAGATAAATGCCCGCAGAAAACATGTCTGGCGTAATATCGCTGCATCAATTGTCGTAGTTCCTTTTTTGATCATTGTTTTGCTGATGGCATCAGTGCCTGTCTTCGCAGCGACAGGAAATGAGTTCGCTTACGATATACTGTATGCAATTTCGCCTTCTGTTGCTCAGGCAATGAAGCCTGTGAATGAAAGCTGTATAAGCAATGGGATACAGATAGAAGTGCTCTCGGCGGATATCGGTAAAGGTGAAGCGTGGGTTTATCTGGCAGTCAGAGATCTGGAGGACTCAAGAATAGACGCCAGCACCGATCTTTTTGACAGCTATTCGATACGTGTTCCTGTTTCTTGCTGCTCTGCTTCATGCAGGGGGATCTTCTATGACGAAAACAAAAATGAGAAGACGTATCTTGTTAATTTGTGGTGGGATGAATCAGAGTGGAGTCCGCATGGCGAGAAAGTTACATTCCAGGTTAAAGAATTATTGAGCGGTCAAATAGAGCTTTTAGATTATGAACTCAATATTCCTTTGAGTGAGATCGATCCTTCTCCTAAAGAAAAAACCATATACAAAACAGGAGCGGGAGGAGACAGTGATCCCGATAACACTAACGCTGTAGTTATGGATGTAGAAGGCACGCTGTATCATCCGTTACCTTCTGTTTGGATCACTGGAGTTGGCATTATTGATGATGAGATCCATATTCAGCTTAAATATGAAAACAGTCTGGAAAATGATGCTCATGCCCGTTTTCCGATTGATTCTTACAGACGAAGTGTATATTGGATGAATGATGATCATTCGGTTACATATCAGGAAGTGGTCCTTTCAAATGAGATAATATCGGATGACGGTATCCGTATTTCGGCAGATTTCTGGGAATATGGTCAGCATACAGAGGGCAACTGGGAAGTAACGTTCAGAATTGAAAACAATCAGTGAACCAGACAAAAGATGAAGTTAATATAGGAAAATAGCGTTAACAGATTTATTGCCTCATAATACACATAACAGAATACAAATCCCAAAAGCATGGATTGGCCATCCCCCGGGGCATTTATCATCATGCAAATCGGTTTGTTTTTATACTGATGTTGTTTTTTCAAAGTATTCCGAAGATATAATATATTGTGAAGGCAGGAAGAGAATAAATTGCCAAGCACACCTTTATTATTTGGAGTACACAGTATGCGGTTTCTGGTCTGCGATGACAATAAAATGTTTGCTGAGAATATCAGCAATCTGTTAAACGACCTATGCAGTGAGCGCAGCATAGATGTAAAGATAGATTCTTTTACCGATGCAGGAATGTTTTTGAATGAAGACTTTCAGAAATATGATGCAGTTTTTCTGGATGTTATGATGGATGTCCCCGGAATAGACGTGGCTGAATACATTCACAAAAACAGTCCTGACACGATCATTGTTTTTATCTCTTCATACATCGAATATGCTCCTGAAGGTTATCATGTAAACGCTTTCCGCTATATCCTTAAGTCCGACCTTGAGAGAACACTTAATAATTGTTTTGATGATCTGCTCAATGAGATCAGTAAACGGAAGAGGTTTATCACCGTCCGTGCCGAAGGCGAAATAGAGAACGTACCTACAGACATAATCATCTATATCCAGAGTGATCAGAGAGTGCTGTATTTCTGCCTGGACAGGGAACGAAGGAACGTTCTGAGAAGCTATCTCAAACTGTCTGACATTGCGGAAGAACTGGAGTCAAAAGGATTCATTCGCATTCATAAAAGTTTTCTGGTCAATTTGAACTATATCAACCACATTGATTCAAAAACGGTATATCTTAAGACCGGGCAGACATTTTCTATGGGAGACAAATACCACGATTCTGCAATAAGATCCTATATCTTATGGAGAGGTAAGTGATGGAGTATTTTATTTCTTTTGCAGTGATAGTCATGGAAACATTCTGCAGTTTTCAGGCTTTCAGTACGCTGCTTAAGCCGAAAAGCAGAAAAAAAGAACTGATCGCCGGGGCTGCTCTTGCTTTGACCAGTTTTTCAGTCATCAACTTTCTGCATGTGCAGGAACCGGTTAAGTCAGTTTACATAGTGGCGGCGTTCTTTATTGCTATGTTATATGCATATGAAGGAACTGCAGTTGCAAAGCTGTTTACTGCGGTCATGACTTATGTCCTGATCCTGTTAGTAAATTATATGATGGCATATCTTCTCATGTTCATAACAGGGGACGATTTTGACGGAATAAGACAAGACCCGCTGTTTTTCGTGTTCGGAGCTCTCATCACAGAAGTGGCGATATTTATGGTCGTTGTGTTCATCCGGCGGGTGCTGGTAAAAAGACACGACGAGAACGGGATCAAGTCCATTCAGTGGCTAGGAATGCTGCTATTTCCGACAGTGTCGCTGTTTACGATCTATCTTCTTATGATCAGTACGATCTCTTCTGGAGACACTTCCTTTAAGAATATTATTGCTGCCGTAGGTCTCATGCTTGCGAATATAGCGCTGTACTATATCATTGACAGCCTTGGAACCGGATTTAAAGCTGAGCAGGAGAACCAGGCCCTGAAAATACAGGCATATAATGAGACGAAAAAGACTCAGGCTCTTGAAGAAGTGTTCACCGAGCACAGAAGACAGACGCATGAGTTCAAAAATCACCTGACAGCTCTGCAGGGACTGCTTGAGTCAGGTGATACAGGATCTGCTCTTGAATATGTAGAAGGCATAAAAGGTGATATATATCTTGGTGATGCGGTGATCAATACAGGAAATGCGGCTGTAGACAAGGTGATCAACCAGTATTATCATCTGGCAAAAGCGCAAGGCGTAACGATGGATTTCGTTATGGAAGGGAAGATATCGATCCCGATCCCCGTCGAAGAATTCATAATCGTTATTTCAAATGTCCTGGACAATGCGGTTAAAGCAAGCAAAGAAAGTGTTGCCAGATCTGTCACGGTAAAGCTGATCGAGGATAATGGCCTTTTGTACGCGGTCAGGAACAGTGTTGATAAAGATATAGTCATTGAGAACAAACAGGTAATAAGTGACAGCCAGGACATCGAACATGGATACGGACTAAAAAATGTTGCGTCAATAATGGAAAAATATGGGTACTATTACGCTATAGAATGTGCCGACGGCTGGTTCGTGTTTTCGGCAATATTCAAAAGTTTTACAATCTAAGCGAGAACGCCCGTGTTTTCAAACATGGGATGAATCGCTCATTTTATACTGCAGGTTCGTTGCTTATGTTTCTTCGTTTGTGTATAATAATACCAACGAAAGATGATGTCGGCGGTATCAACCGCAAGTGAATAGAAAATACATACGATCTCACTGATATGCTCATCTTCGGATGAGTTTTTTTGTTAGGAACAGATATCATGGACAGACTAGCCAAGAATCAAAAGATCAAAGAAACAGGCAAAGCGACCAGAGAACGCCGTAAGGATATGCTCTGCCGTGTCTTTGAGGTGAAAGTAGATCTCTCAAGAATGTCCAAATCGCAGAGGAATGATGTAAACACCCTGTTCCGCGAAGCAAAATGGTTTCGCAATGCCTACCTGGCAGATAACGGCCTCAGTGATAAAAGCAGGTCTGTCAAAGTCAAGGTAAAAGATGTCTTCGAAGAAAGAGGGCTCACACTGCTCGGGAGCCAGATAAAGCAGTCCATCATATCTGAAGTAAAGGATTCTGTAAGAGGACTGGCTGTGCTTAAAGAAAAAAGGCATAAAGTCGGAGCTCTCAAATTCAAGTCTGTCTGTAACTGTTTGAACCTCAAGCAGTTTCATGTCACCTATGATATGGACAAAGACAGATCAAGGATACGTGTTCAGAGTATCCGTAAGCCGTTTAAAGTCCGCGGACTGGAGCAGATCCCTGATGATGCTGAGATAGCCAACGCAAAGTTTATCAGAAAAGCATCAGGTCTGTATTTCCATATAACATGCTATGTCCCAAAGGAAGAAAAACATATCCCTCACAGAAGTGTAGGCATAGATTTCGGGATCAGTGATAATCTGGTGTTCAGTGACGGAAGAGAGCCCGTTAATATCTATGTTCCCGAAAGCAAAGGAACTAAACTGGCATCACGAAGAATGAACAAAGCTCTTTCTCATAATGGAAACCAGAAGAGCAATAAGCATTACAAACGGAAGAACAAGGTACGCATAGCGTATGAGAAAGACAAAAACAGAAGAAAGGATCTTGCCAATAAGGCAGTACATGAGATCCTGAACAATTATGACTTTATCGCCATCCAGGATGAGATGATACATAACTGGCACAAGGGCATATTCGGAAAGCAGGTCCAGCATTCCGCCATGGGTGTTATCAAAGAGGAACTTAAGAACAGTTCCGGCGTCTATGTCGTAAGCAGGGACTTTCCTTCCACACAGATATGTCCTGAATGCGGTAAGCTGACTAAACATCCTCTGAAAATGAGGAGCTACACCTGTCAGTACTGCGGGTATCACCACCCGTCAAGAGATGAGAAGGCAGCAGGATCCATCCTGGAAGAAGCGAAAAGGATATACCGTCTCTCCGGAATAGAGAGCGTAGAGTCCCGTGGAGGTCAAACCCACTGCACTTGTGCGGAATCAAATCTGCACCAGGGTAAGGTTATTGCCTGCGAAGCGGGAAGCCCGTGCTTTTAAGCATGGGTAATTCACTGCATAAAATCAGTATTTCACTACAGTTTTATAGAGTTTTAAAAAAACAGATGCTATTTGTAACGCAGGCAGCAGTTTTGCCGGAAGTTACCAGATAGCATCTTTTTTATGAATATAACGGAGAGAGACAACTCTTTACGAAACAGGTGTGCAGATATGATGCGCTTTTATTCGGTGAGCATATCACTTCTCCAGTTTAATACTACACAGCTGTCAAGTGCATCTGCTGATTCGGTATGAACGGGAAGGGCGATGCGCGCTGTAAATGAGCCTTCCTTAGGCAGAAAATCACAGACGCCGTGATACTGATCCGTAAGTTTCTGTATGGATTTCAGTCCTACTCCGTGGCCAGATCCTGTTTTTGAAGAATGGAGATCTGTATATGGCGAAGTCGTGGAAGTGTTTGTGAGATCCAGGATAAAGTGATTTGCGTTTACGTAGGTCTGAAAAGTGATTGAAGGATCGGATATCCCTTGCTGCTGTGCCCTCTGACATCCTTCAAGTGCGTTTTCCCACATATTCCCGATGATACTGCACAGATCTGCGGGATCTATAAAATCAAGTGAAGGAACAACAAGATCCAGTGTGATCCTGATGCCGTAGTTTTTTCCTCTGTTGCAGTATATGCTGAGCAAATTGTCGAACATCGGATTGCCGGTGTGTATAAAAGACGGTGTCTGTTCTAGCCCCTGTTCGATCTGGGAGACATAAGCTGAAAGCTCTTTGCTGTCATCAGAGGAACCTGTCATGGACAGCAGAGCCTGAAGGTGTTTTTTCATATCGTGCTTCCATATGGACAGCTCTTCATAATACTGATTCATCGTATCAAAGTGTTTCTTGTCACTTTCAAGACGCTGTATGACAAGTGAGTTTTCGCGGATAGTCTCGTTCCGGTCGACAAGAGAGAGAAAGAGCGCAGTGTACACGATATTGCTCAGGCATACCAGTGATGTGCTGACAAGCATATAAGCGCTGGATACGCTGTATGTATTGTAAAGCCGTAAGAGAAGAAATAACGAAACGAAAGACAGGACCAGACAAATGATCAGAAGCAGAGAGTGCTGAAAGGATGTCCTGGAGAAAACTGCTTTTTTCCTGATCAGCACAACGATGATCGTTAAAAGTGTTGCCCGTACGATCATATTGAACAGACGGTGCGGACCGGGATTCATCATTTCTTCGATCGGTACGTCGGACATTATGCGGAAGAATATGCTGGTGTACAGCATGTCTACACCGAAGAAGATCACTTGCGTAAGAAGGGACCAGATCAGTTTGAGTTTCAGTGACCCTTCCGTAAACAGCAGCAGGAATGCGAACAGGAATATCCACAGGACCACGAGCATCTGGGAAAGGGAAGTGCAGTACATGTTCGCAAGTGTGCATATGATGCTGAGAATGGTTATGGACGCCAGATAAAACCACTTGCTTTGGAGGCGAAGCTTCAAAACAGAGGATGCCAGCAGGATTGTAAGTGCTGAGTCAACAACATTGCTTGCGATCTCAGCGACGGTCCACAAATTGAATTCCATTGCGTCACAAGCTCCTTTTCTGGAACAGTTGCGCTTTTACAGAAGGCAGATATGATCTGCTGATCGGGATCTTTGTATCAATCTGATACAGCGATATGTAATTTGAACCGATCTCCTGTATATATTCCAGATTGATTATATAGCTCCGGTGACAGCGGACAAGCGTGGTTCCTGCCAGCTGCGGTTCCAGACCGGATATCGTGGTATAGAATGACTCTTCCTTATCGGTAAGATGGAACGTGACTTTCTTATTGAAGACCTCGATATAGAGAATAGAGCGAGTGGAAATAAACCTGTACCGGCCGTTCTGGGATATACGGATGCTGTTTGAAGAAATGTCCCCGGTCCTTGTGGCGGCTTCATCGAGAAGAGTTTCGACAGCATCTTTTTTCAAAGGCTTAAGAAGGTATGAGACAGCATGTACGGAATAGCCTTCAATAGCATACCGTTCAAAGTTGCTTATGAAAGCTATAGTGGCATCGCTTCCAAGATCTCTCAGCGATCTGGCAAACTCAATGCCGTTTTCTTCACCGATCTCGATATCAAGCATAACAAGATCAAATGCAGAGACCAGTGTGGGAGTGACTTCGCTGAGATTGTTCTTTGTCACGATGTTGACATTCATGTTGCGGTGCGCAGCCCAGTTGCGCACGAGGCAGGGCAGCTGCTCGGTGACAGAATGATCATCGTCAATAATAAATACATTAAGTTCCATGTATATATTCTAGCATGATCCCAAGGCGGGAACTTATGTTGTTTGCGCCGCTAAAAGTGCCCTTCACGCTTTCGGACTGTGATTAAATTCTGGCGGAAAGTAAGATGAAATCGGAAAAGTGTTTATAAGAAAGAAATAAGTTTTGTAGATAACAAGATCATCCGTGAAAAGACAGCATAAAAAAGATGTTGACATTGTTGGTCTAACGATGTAGACTACATGCAAGGACTAATGCATTAGACCTACAATCGGAGGATCATGTTATGGAACTATATCGGTTAGGAGCTATGGAATACCGCTTCCTTTCAATCATCTGGGAGAATGAACCTGTAAACTCTACGAAGCTTGTTGCTTTATGCAATGAGGCATTTGGCTGGAAGAAATCCACGACATATACGATGCTGAAGAGACTTCAGGAAAAAGGATATGTCAAAAACGTGGATGCTATGGTCACCTCTTTAATAGAGAGATCGGAAGTCCTGTCAAACGAAAGCGAAGCTTTTGTTTCCGAGACGTTTTCCGGTTCATTGCCTGGTTTCTTAACTGCTTTCTTCGGAGGCAGGAAGATAACAGAAGAGGAAGCAAAGGAACTTAAAGACCTGATCGATTCATACAAGGAATAAGAAGATGGTTAGATTGTTTCAATCCGTGTTACAGATGAGCATTTCTGCGTGCTATGTGATCGCGGCGGTCATGGTGCTGCGATTCATACTGAGAAAATGCCCGAAGAAGTATTCATATGTTCTTTGGAGCGCAGTTGGCTTCAGGCTCTGCTGTCCGTATTCTCTGCCTTCAGTGATCAGCTTATTCAATCTGTCTTTCAACAGAAACGGAAGCACAGTAATAGATCTTTCTGAAGTTACTGAGATCATCGGAAGTTCCGGTTCCGGCTCTGTAAAAGTCGGGATGCCTGCAGTCAGCGAAAGCCTGGATCAGATGCTGATAGGATCTTCAGGGACCCTGTCACCTGTTGAAGGCGATCTCGTATCGTTTGTGCCTGCGGAAGCTCCTGTGCCAGCTGTATCACAAAGCCTTTCCATCGATCCTATGGCAGTACTTGCTGTTGTTTGGACGATCGGGGTCTCGATTTTGCTTATTTACAGTTTCATAGCATACTTCAGGGTAAAAAGAGAGGTCAGCCTGTCACTGCCGGTTCGCGGCAACATACGTAAGGCTGAGATACGTACACCTTTCATTTTAGGCTTTATCCGACCCGTGATATACATACCGTTCGGGCTTGAGCCTGCTGTGGAGAATATTGCTGTTTCTCATGAACGGCATCATATAAAGCGTGGAGATCACTTTGTAAAGGCTTTTGCTATCGTTCTTCTTTGCCTACACTGGATGAACCCGCTGGTCTGGGTAGCCTACTTTGAAATGGTGAAAGACATGGAGATGAGCTGCGATGAATATGTCCTTGCTCATTACCGTGATATCACCAAAAGCTACAGCATGGCGCTGCTGTCATTCTCCGTAGGAAGACAGTTTTCTTTGTCCAGCCCCCTGGCTTTTGGCGAGTGCAGTGTCAAAGAAAGGATCAAAAACGCTATGAAATACAAGATCGCAAAAAAGTCTGTTTCGGTTTTGGCTGCAATATTATGTATCGTTGCATTGGTCTCCTGCGCGACTAACGGGAGCAAAGAAGAGATACCAGGCGGCCCGAGCGGTGAAACAGATAACAATATTCCGCAGGAGAACACTCCGCAGGAAGAAATAATAGAGTATACAACTCCCACAGTTGTTTATATGAGCAGCATTCTCAGCAATAAAGGCAGTGACGGATGTGTATATACAGAAATGCATCCTTATGATGCGGGGCTGGAGAATGTTCTGGAAGACAGGCTTCCCGGAGAAAAGTTTGTTTATCTTATCAAGATCGATCCGTCAGCAAAGTCTATGAAGGTCAATTGCGATGTTCCCGGCTGCAAGCATAACGATGCATCGTGTCCCGGAATAATTAGATACGCGAATTCCAGCATGATGTTTACAGCTCCTGACGGCAGCAGCATCTATGTGATCTCCTGCGGTGCGCCGGATGGAGAAGCGACAGAAGATTCGCAGTGCGGAACAATTACAAAAATGGACCTTGACGGGAAAAACAGGGAAGTCATCGTCAGGCTGGGCAGGAATGAACGGTTTGAAAACAATGACCGGGTATATATGGATGATGAGCATCTGTATGCATCTGTTATTACATATGACGAAACGACCGGGAAACGTATGAAAACGCTGAACAGTTTTGACCTGTCAAGCGGATCTGGTGAGGTTCTGTATGAATATGGATATCTTGGCGAGACAGAAGAGCATCTCAGATGTATGGTATCGTCCAATGAGCTGATAACTGAGGATTATTCTACAAATACTTATTATAGGGTAACGTTATCCAGCGGTGAGAAAGAACAGTTGGTACAGTCTTCCAACCCGGTATTATTTACGGATACTGATATGGTCATGCTGCATGCGCATGGTGAAGGAGCGGGGCTTACTGTTTCCGATTACCGCACAGGAGAAACGAAGGAAATACCAGTACCGCAGATACCGAGGAACGGTGACGCCGCAAATAACCTCTATTCTATCAGGGAACTTCCGGACAACTGGATACTGATCAATGAGAACATAGATGCAGAAGCAGAGAATTATTTGGTCAATACAGAAACCGGTGAAGTCATGGTAGCTGCTCTGCGGGCAAACATGGGTATCAGCGGACCTAGCGGAATCCCCGGGATCATCGCTTCTCTTGAAGATGAGTATCTTATTGGGAGAAAAGTGTGGGGCGATCAGTTTAAGTGGCATTTCTATGACAAAAACGGAAATGTGGTATACCCGAATTCTGAAACTGAAGGTCCGGGATATTCTCTGATCAGGAAAGAGGACTATATACAGGGGAATCCTGATATAACAGGGATCGAGTATATTCTGGACTGATGATCCGGAAAATATTGATTAAATCAGTTATAAGAAAAACACCATCCATTAATTTGAATGGTGTTTTTCACGATAAACAGATTTGTTTCCTAAACGACTGAGATACGAAAAGATAACAATGCAACAGATAGTATGTGCGGAGGTGATGGAATAATGGGCGGTGGGAAAAGAAAAAAGGCAGTTTCTGCCATTGATGTAATCGCCGTTTCATTGGCGATGGTCATCAGCATTGAAGCACTGTCCTTCCAGATAGATGTGAGTTCCTTCGGGCTGGAGAAAGCTATACAGGATGCTATTTATATACAGGCAGATGTGTTTGAGACAGAAACTAAAAATGACATGATCTTTGCTGTTTACGGACATACCGGGCATCCGGATGCTGGAGGTCTGGCATGTTTTCAGAAAGGTTTTTTGGGTAAATGCCGTTTTGTCTTTGCCCATCACTATAATGCGCCTCTGATATTTGCTGAAAGAGCGCAGCACCATGAGGAGGCCTATCTTGTTGGCTTTGCTTTTGACTCTTTTGGTGAGTCACCTGTTCTTGGCTGTATGGTCGGAGAAACAGACGCAGATACCAGAACTTATTATTTCAGTCATCCCGGGAAGCCGTTTATACAGATAGAGCCAATAGAGAAAAATGAAAAACTAATGCAAAAAACATATTTTGATACAAATCTGAACGAAACAGAAATTGATCAGGAATGGCTGGAAGCGCATTCTGATCAGGATACACCATTTGTCAGTTCTGATGCAGCTGATTTATATGTCGTACGCTTCACACAATTAGCGATCTTATTTCTGGGATTAGTCAGATTATGGGTGATCTACAGAAAAAACAAATAATTGTATCTTGTAGAATCATATATATGACAGAAAAAGTCATACTGACGATACAAGTAATTAGGAGATAATCATGATTTGCAAAAAGAGAAAAAAACAGTTTTTTCCGATTTTTGTTTTATTATGTCTTGCTGTTGTTATAGCTATAACTGTTCTGGCAGATACGAATCTTGCAGATAAGTATACAGTAACGATCAATGAAGAAGAATATACGATATTGTCGTCAAATGAAGTTGAGGCCTCATATCAAACATTTGTGGTCAATGCGGACGAGGGTATTGCGAGAGACGGGTTGGTATTAACTGTAAATGATACAGGAAATACCACACTTGATCTTAGCGGATTATTGTCTTGCTTAGAGCTGCAATACATTAGGATCGTATCGAATGGCAATCTTAAGCGTGTTGTACTTCCCTATAAAAATACACTGACCTGTTATATATCTGCACCCGCTATAGGAGAGATAGACGGCCGAGGATGTTTACAGTTGAATCTTGTTTTATCAGCGGATCCCAAAAGTATTAATACTTCAGATGATACTGAGATCTATGTTGCGGTTAATGAGCCTAAAAGCCTGGATTTTCTTAAGAAGGGAAACTATTCCGGTGCTGATATATTCAGTTCAGAAGGTATAGTCCCTTCCTCGCAGTGTGATATTAAAGTTTTGAGACTAACAGGTTCCGATAAATGGGATCTTTTGCCGTTGGTTGGTAATGAGAGCATCAGATATATGACAATAGTTGGCGGAACAAAAGATCTGTCACCTTTGCAGTCAACGAATATTACGGAACTGTTTCTTGCCGGAGAGTTTGATTTTTCACAGTTAAAAGATATGCCGAATCTTGATGTCTTAAACATTTTTATCACAGAAGATCACCAGCCGGATCTTCGCACTGTGGCAGAACTTGGTGAGATGCGGCCTAAATGTCTGAGAATAGGTTATCTGATCAGCACAGGAATCGATTTAGGTGCAGTTAAAGATGTTTCTGAAGTTGAGGCTTTTTGTAAAAAGTATCCGTATTTGGCCGATTACACTGAAGCTTTGACTGATTTTGTAAATACTGGCGGAGAGATCCAGACGTTCTTAATGGAGGAAGATCCATTTACTGGATCCTCTCCTTACGAAAAAGACATATCTCCTATAACTTTCCAGCATGTGAGAATTGCTTGGAGTAATGATTATTCAGGAACAGAACGAGGACATTACGGATTTCTCCCCTGGCAACGTAATTCATACGAAGAGATCAGTCCATGGGTTTTTCGCGCCAATTTAACTTTTTTCGATATTTCTTCCCGTAGTTTTTCATATCTGTGTACTGATGAAGGGTGTATGCATAATAATGAAAAGTGTACAAGTTATATCAGAGCCTCTTGTGATTTGAGTGTTTTTTCTTCATATAATGAGGCAAAAATGTACATTATTTCCAGAGGAGCAGATCATTGTGAAGTGTATTCCGCTGATGATCCGGGCATGATCGTTGAGGCAAATCCGGATGGGTCTTCCAGAAGGATACTGTACCGGTTAGCTTATAATGAGAGCTTCAAGGCGGATACGCCTATTGCAATAAGTGAAGACTATATTTATACCCCGCTATTGATATATGGCAATAATGATGAGGATGTGAAGGCTTATCTGTACAGATTCAGTACTTCAGAGAGCAAAAAGGAACAATTATTACAGCTTGGTGTAGATGATTTTATCTTCGCTGCTTATGGAGAAAACTTAATAATCACGCGCTGCGATCCGCCGGACGAGAACTCGCTTCAGCCTGGAGATCCTATTAATCTGATAACAAGCCAATTCATCTACAATGTAAATACAGGAGAGGTTAGTGAATTAACTGGTCCGGATATGACGTATACCTTATGTCAAGATGAGAAATTAATAAGGACCGAGACAGCAGAAGGGATTGATATAGATGATTTATTTCGGAATATACCAGTAGCGTTTAATATATATCAATACTCTCTTGATGATACAGAAGAAAGTAAAATTGGAACGATACACCTGCCATCTGAACCTGCTGGGTATAGTTCTTTGTCATGTTTTTCTCACTATATTATTGTGACTTATATTGAAAGAGAAAGCGATACCGAGCGAAGAATTGCATTTGATCTTGATGTGGGGGAGCAGAAAGAACTGACTTTGAGTATTAAGAGTGACTCAGCGAAAAAGATCAGAATACTTCAGGAGACTGAAGAATATTTCGTAGTTGCAATGGACCGCAATAATGCCACTATCACCCAAACAGATGGAAATGGGGTCTGCCATACCTATAATATACCTAATGCGCCTGTATATGCCCTGATGAAGAAAGATGACTTTTTCAATGATGTTCCTGTATTTCTGTATGTTGAAAACTATTGCTGGGATTTAAATTCTTTATTTCTATGACTGATATGACATATTTTAGTTGTTTATAAGCGTTTGTGCAGGTATTGCTGATTTGCTTTTTGTATAAAAGAGAGGAGAGACTCAGCTAAGACAATGACTTCGTTTTTCAGACAGATCATGCAGATGAGCATCTCCGCAAGCTATGTGATCCTTGCGGTGCTCCTTTGCCGTCTCTTACTGGAGCATGCCCCTATGATGAAATCCGGGAGAACTTTGAAGACTGTAACAATACTGGCTGCTGTCGTCTGCATGGTTGTACTGGCGGCATGCGGTACAAACGGAACACAGCCTTCCGAACCTTCTCCTGCTGCAAATGAAAATGGGGATCCTGTTCAGGAAGATCCAACCGTCGCTCCCCGACATGAGTTGGAGATGGTTTCGTCACAATGGGGGTTCGCAACAACCAATAACTGGGTCTTGTCGGCAGATACAGGATTCTTTTGCCTGACAACAGATGACAGAGGGATCTTCCCGACCTGGTATGATCCGGAAAGCATGACAAGAAAAGATCTGGGAACAGAACAGCTCCTGCCGTACATGGAGCAGTATGCTTTGTTCACAGCAGGAGACCGGTTGGTCGCATGCACGGAAGAATACAGCCGGATCAATATCATTGCCCCGCCATATGATGAGGTCACTGAATCCTATCAGATCAAAGACCGAAGCGGAAAGGTATGGCACATCTATTACCGGAGTTCTATCGTTTATGACCGGCCGAATGACACCATATATTGTTCGCTCAGCGAAAAAGATGGCGTGCTGAAAAAACCGGCCTGGCTTGCCTGCGTCGATCTGAAAACCGGATCAGCAGAACTGATCCTGAGAGCAGAAAAAGATCCTCATCTGTCGTTGTTCGGCAGTTGTTCTGCAGATATGCTCGTACTCATGGGAGGAAGAAACGGCAATGAACAGGGAAACGGCGAAGCGTATACGCTTCTGTTTGATCTCAGCAGATATGAAACGGAGCCGGATTATGCCGGCGAAGAACTGAAGATCGAGGACAGAGACCCGTACAACGGTTATGTCTTCGGGAAAAATGAGGTTTACTACGCGGCAGACGGATATCTGAAGACGTATAAGTACAAAACAAAAGAAACCGAAGCGATCTGTCCTATACCGGATGGACGGAAGACAAGTTCACAGTTCATCGAAGACGGAATATTTTATGTTCCTGGTTACACTTCTGTTGATGGCGAGATCAAGACCATCTGGTATAACACGATTTCAGGAGAGTGGATCGATACCCCTTCTCCGGAAGGTTCTTCCCTGAGAGAAGGTTATAAGCTGAATGTGCTGTACAGAGGTTTCTCCGGAACTGAAGGAGACTGGTATTGTCTGGCTGAAAACGGCAGCAACTCGGATCCGAGAAACAGGGAATACGTATTTGTGAAAAAGGACGATTACTGGAAGGGATCGTTTGATATTGTCCGAAGCGACGGCTGGTCGCCGCAAATGTCTCCTCCCATGACGGACCTGTCCTGGATTACTGAGAACGGAGCAGTTGGATTTTTTAATAGTCTTTATACTCCGGAAAAACAGACGACAGATATTCTGGCATATTATGATTTTGAATCACTGACATTCAAATTGTTTGAACTGCCGGAAATGATAAGAGGCAGGACAAATCTTCACAAGCTGTATCTGCTCGACAATCTGGTGATCGGCTTCTCTGCCAGAGCAGAAGAACAGGGCGGCAATAACCACATCATCGATGATAGCATTGACAGTCATTTCGTCATATGGAACACCACAAATAACAACTTGAAAGACGTACGCCTGGATCCGGATTACTACTTATATGCCCATAAACTAATGATTTCTGCAGACGTAGACAATGCCTTTTATGTGCTTGGATGCTATAAGCAGGAGAGAGATGTTCTGTTGCTGAAGATCAATACCGATGACGGAAGCATCGAAAAACTTGGCGTATACGAGGAAAAGAGAAACAGCTTCAATACGGGAAGGCAGGGCACCCTTATCGCGTATGACGACAGTTACACGTATTATAAGTTTGTAGAGCAGACGGGCGACGACATAAAACAATCTCTGATTCGAGTGGATGGCACAAATGAAGAGCGTATCATTGAGGACATGTTTCCTGGGAATATCAGTTCCCCGGCGGAGAATATGTACTTTCTGTCAGACGGAATTCTGTATTATTACGGAATCGACAGAGACAAAATAGAAGGATATGTATTTGAAGCCAATCTTCATACGGGAGAACTTCAATACAGAATTACAACCGAAGAAGAGGGTGTAAGAAAAGGGGTCTCGAAACACGGAGATTATTTGATCTTCGGGCCGCCCATTAATCCATCCGGTATATTGTCTGAAGATTCTCTGCTTGCTATAAAGGCAGAAGATTACATCGAGAATCCTGTTTTTATCAGATTTGCTTCAGCATCTTAAGGTAAAATCACCACTCGAAATCGGGTGGTGATTTGCTTTAATATAACTGTTTTGCATATAGACTATCGACCATTATGAATATGTATCATTGTTATTTTCAGATACTGTATAATAGTCGTATCAGCATCAAAGTTTTTTGTTAACATCTATCTCTAGACCACAATGAGGACAGTATGACTCATATCCTCTGAGGTGACCACGACATTCTGGACATCGGTTTAATGTATAGTGAAACAACCAGGCAATGATCATTACAGCACAGCATATCCAAGCAAGGTATTCATTCCCTAAAGAGGCAAAAACAATACCTCCTAATGCACCTGCACCAACAAGGGAAAGAGAGATGATTCTAATTGTCTTTAAAGTCATGTATTCATGCTCCTTTCAACTAAAACGTAACTGAGGAATAGCTTTCAGAATTGAAGAAATCGAATGGATTATATAAGAGACTAATCTGGCATTTCGTCCTTTCTGCGAATGCTCCAGTATCTTCCTAGGCCTTGCCTTATCCATATAGTTTTCATTCCAAGTCGTTTTGCTGGAACAATATGATTGTCGATTCGATCGCCAATCATAATCGCTTGATCAGGACGACAGTTTGCTTTTTGCAGCGCAACCTCAAACAACCTTTCGTCTGGCTTATTAAATCCCTCGTCGGAAGAGGCCGCAACCACATCAATATATTGCAGAATACCAAACGTTCTTAACCTTTTATTCGTTCCGGGGTTTTGATTTGCGATAACGCCAATTCTATACTTTTCTCTCAACTTTTCCAAACATCCCTTTGTATCCTCATACAGGACTTCTAACTGAGGAGACCATTCAGGAAATGGCACATTGAAATAAGCTGCAACTTCTTTACCGCCCCGCAAGTTTCTCTTGTAAAACTCCAATGCTTTTTGATTTATGAGTTCTTCTGAAACACCAGCAGATTCAGCGATTTTTTGAAATATATCTTTGTATACTTTTGATTCATCCGCTTAGGTTGACCCAATATCAAAAAACAACCAAACATCATTACCCATAACTACACCTAATGCATTATATTGTTAACCTAGTCCTGATTCCCATACCTATGATTTGGTATAACATCAGGGATATATCACCATTCGTAGGAACTGTCCCTTATAGGCTGTTCCATCAATATATGAAACACCGTCAAATCGGAATCCATAATGCAG
>Ga0256404_1003860_pt1 | contig 29493 bp, 22 predicted proteins | sample RumenRJG_01DNA_FD_185990 | JGI IMG/M metagenome (GOLD analysis project Ga0256404, IMG submission 185990) | Bovine rumen microbial communities from Lethbridge, Alberta, Canada - RJG_01 | ecosystem: Host-associated > Mammals > Digestive system > Stomach > Rumen | place: Canada: Alberta | collected...
CGGCGCCTCCACCGCCAAACGAGCCGCCACCAAAGCCGCCCCAGCCGCCGCCAAAGCCACCGCCAAAGCCGCCTGAACGCGAACTGCCGCCCCAGTCCGAGCCGCCGGTGAAGATGATGGGCGGCCCGCCCCAGGTGCCGGTGTTGCGGCTACTCGAGCCGGAGCTGCCACCACCATGCGAGCTCCAATAGAGGATATAGAAGAAGATGGCCAGGAAGAAGATGATGGCAATCACATCCTCGGTGCCCATCTCGCTGTCTTGCTCAATATATTCCTCGGCATCATATTCGCCCTTCAGGATGGGCATCATCACGGCCAGCGCGTCCCACACACCGGCCTCGTAGTCGCCCGTGCGGAACGCCGGTATCAACTTGTTCTCGATGATGCGACGGCACAATGCGTCGGGCAGCGCACCCTCAACGCCATAGCCCGTGGCGATGAACACCTTGCCGCCACTGGTGGCGGTTTTGGGCTTGATGAGGATGACCACGCCGTTGTTAAAGCGCTTGTCGCCCACGCCCCACTCTTGCCCAATCTTGTAGGCCATCTCTGATGGCTCGTAGCCCCCGAGGTCGTGCAGGGTGACCACACAAATCTGGTTGCTGGTCGAGTGGGCAAAGCGCTCGAGCGTGTCCTCGAGCACCGCGTCGTTGACCAGCACACCTGCCAGGTCGTTGACCAGCTTGGGCGGGTCGGGCCTCTGGGGCACCTGCGCCAGCGCAACGACCCACAGCAGCGCCGCCACGACCGTCAGCATCAGACGTTTGTCAGTCATCGTATGACACTTCATTGCTCAGTTCGTTGATGTCGCCGCGTTCGGCGGGAAAATATTCCTTCAGCTGCTGCCCGATCAGGGCCACTGCCGCACAGATGCCCTCGACAGGACTGTGCCGCTGCAAGTGATGGGTCAGCACGGCGATGGCTTGGTTCCAGAATCCCTCGGGCACCCGCTCGTTGATGCCACGGTCGCCCAGCACAGCCAGTTTGCGGTCGCGGTAGGCGATGTAGATGAGCACGGCATTGCGACGGCGCGTCTGGTAGAGCCGCTTAGCATTAAACACCGCCTGCGCCTGCGGCAAGGTATCGCCCAGGCAGTGCGGAGTGACATGAACACATATCTCGCCCGTGGTCAGACGCTCGGCCTCGGTGATGGCCTGCGCGATGCGCCGCTGCCCGAGGGCGGGGATGAAATCGTCGAGTGCCATCTCAGTCAAAGCTCACCTTGGGAGCCTTGTCGGCTCCGGCCTCGGCCTCGAAGTAGGGCTTGCGGTCAAAGTTGAAGATGCCCGCCAGGATGTTGGTGGGGAAGGTGCGAATCTCGGTGTTGTAGGCCCGGGCCGTGTCGTTGAACTTCTGCCGCTCGACGGTGATGCGGTTCTCGGTGCCCTCGAGTTGCGACTGCAGTTCGAGGAAGTTCTGGTTGGCCTTCAGGTCGGGATAGTTCTCACTCACAGCGATGAGACGGCTCAATGCCTGCGTCAGTTCGCCCTGTGCCTCCTGGAATTTCTTGATCTGTGCCTCGTCGAGGTTGCTGGCATCGACCTGGACCGACGTCGCCTTGGCGCGCGCGTTGATCACTCCCTCCAGTGTCTGCTGCTCGTGCTTGGCATAGCCCTTGACCGTCTCCACCAGGTTGGGGATCAGGTCGGCACGACGCTGATAGACATTCTCGACTTGTGCCCAAGCAGCCTCGACACCCTCTTGCGATTTCACCATACTGTTATAGGCACCTTTGACCCATCCGAACAGGGCGATACCCAACACGACAACGACAGCAATTGCTATCAAACATCCTTTTTTCATCATAATGTTCTGTATTTGTTTTTTTAAAATTTCGGTTTAAGCGTGTAAAATTAGACATTTCTGCAATAGCCTGCAACAATTGTGCCACAAAAATCGAAAAACAGGGCATTTTGCACAACACCCACCCTCAACATCGCCCAGCAACTCCCCTCCCATTTCAGGCGAAGTCCCTCTAGGGGAGAGGTTAGGTGAGGGGTCATCCCCACAAAATCATTCATGATCTCATGCCGCATGATCAGCAACCCTGGCGAGGGAATAATTGGCGCACGCTATCGCGTGCGGAAATCTTGTGCAAGCCGAACGCAATGTCAAGCTTGCTCGAACATTGCTGAGGCGCAGCCAAGATTATCTAAATCTTACATAATCTGTCTCAAAATCACACATAGGCAGAAAAAATATTTGTAGCGACTGTGAAACTTTGTTTTAAATTTTGTGAGATTTGCTGCGCTTCGCTTGCCACAACGGGGTCCCGTTCGGTCGCGAGCACTTCGTGGTTCCCGCCCGTCAGGGCGGCTAAAGTTAGGCGGGGCAAACCCCACCCCTGCCCCTCCCCTTTGGGAAAGGGGAGGGGAGGCTGGGAGGCAGCCCTCCCCTGCCTGGGGTGGGGTTTAAACACACCAGGCGAGGTCGCATCCAGACAGAAACTCGAAAACCAAAATTAAAAAACTTCGTCGTTTTATTTTGCTGTTCGCTCGGTTTGCACTACCGTTGCCTTCGGCTAAGGTAGGCTGCACCTCGGAATAGCAAAATTAAAAAACTTCGTCGTTTTATTTTGCTGTTCGCTCGGTTTGCACTACCTTTGCGCCGCACTTTCGCAATATGTGCGGGGTGCCTTTCGTTTTAGATTCATGTCGACCATCGCCATAGCAATCATCTTGGCTTTTGTGCTGGGCTATGCTGCCATCGCACTCGAGAGCTTCACGCGCGTCAACAAGGCGGCCATCGCCCTGCTGATGTTTGTGATTTGTTGGACCCTATTTGCCATTGAGCCACAACAGTTCCTCCCCGACTTGGCACCCGACCAGATGATGGCGGCCATCAACAACATCATCCAGCATCACCTGGGCGAGACGGCCACCACACTGTTCTTCTTGATGGGGGCCATGACCATTGTCGAGGTGGTGGACCAGAACGGCGGATTCAACTTTGTGCGCGACCTGCTGCGCACTACCAGCAAGCGCACCCTGCTGTGGCGCATCGCCATCCTCGCATTTGTGCTCAGCGCCATCCTTGACAACCTCACCACGAGCATCGTCATGGTCATGCTGTTGCGCAAACTGGTGCGCGAGCAGCGCGACCGTCTCATTTATGCCTCGATCATCGTCATAGCCGCAAACTCGGGCGGTGCGTTCTCGCCCATCGGCGACGTCACCACCATCATGCTGTGGAACAGTGGCATGGTCACCGCCATGGGGGTCATCACCGAACTGTTTGTGCCGTCGCTGGTGTCAATGGTCATCCCGGTGCTCATCTTGCAGCGCCGGCTGAGCGGACAGCTGGTGATGCCCGAGGGCAAGGCCGATGCCGTGGCCGACGAGTTGACCTCGCGCGAAAAGCGCATCGTGTTCTTCCTGGGTGTGGGTGGCCTGATTTTCGTCCCCATCTTCCACGGCCTGACTGGGTTGCCACCGTTTGTGGGCATGCTGCTAGCCCTGGGCATGGTGTGGCTCACCACCGAACTCTTCTATGGCAACAAGCGCAACCGCAATAAGGAGGGCATCAAGAAGCGCGTGAGCCGCCTGCTGAGCCGCATCGACATGAGCACCATCATGTTCTTCCTGGGCATACTGATGGCAGTGGCCTGCCTGCAAGAGATCAACGTGCTAACCGCCATGGGACAATGGCTCAACGATGTATCGGGCGGCAACCACTACCTGGTCACTGGCGCGATCGGGGTGCTGTCGAGCATCGTCGACAATGTGCCGCTGGTGGCAGCATGCATGGGCATGTATCCCATCGCACCCACAGGCGACATGGCCGTCGACGGCATCTTCTGGCAGCTGCTGGCCTATTGTGCCGGTGTGGGCGGGTCGATGCTCATCATCGGCAGTGCAGCAGGCGTGGTGGCCATGGGCATCGAGCGCATCACCTTCGGCTGGTATGTGCGCAACATCACACTCGTGGCTTTTGTGGGCTATCTGGCAGGCATCGCCACCTACTGGGCGCTCGACACTTTTGTCCTCTAGAACATCTAGCTCAAAAAAATTAACACTCGCTAACAAACCGCGCGTGTTAATTTTTGTCACAATTTGCAAGAATTAGGCTTTTTGGACATTTTTTTGGCGTTTTGAGCCACGGTGTCGGCAACTAGCAGTAATTTCGCCAGCCTAAAACAAAAACACAACGAAACATGAAGAAAATTTACACGCTTTTGACAATGATGGCAGCCACCACAACTGTGTGGGCTGGAGGACTGCTGCACAACACCAACCAGAGCATTGCCTTCCAACGCATGATGGCACGTGGAGCCACCAACGACATTGACGCCATCTACAGCAACCCCGCCGGAACAGCTTTTCTGGACCATGAGGGCTGGTCGCTGTCGCTCAACATCCAGAGCGTGTCGCAGCACCGCGATGTGCTGGCCACCTTCCCGCTCTTCCCCACCGAGGACCACACCAAGCTCTATGAGGGCAAAGCCTCGGCGCCGGTCATTCCCAGCCTGTATGCCGCCTACAAGCGCGGCAAGCTCACCTACTCGGCCTTCTTCGGCTTCACCGGCGGTGGCGGCAAATGCTCGTTCACCAGCGGATTGCCCATCTTCGACGCCAGCATCATGGCGGGCATCTACAACACAACGGGCCAGCTGGCGCAGAACCCCGCCCTGCAACCCCTCATTGCCGCCGACCCGCGCGTGGCCGCCATGCTGCCGCTCATGCCCGACAAGTATGACATCAGCTCGTCGATGAAGGGCCGACAGTACATCTACGGGTTCCAGCTCGGAGCCGCCTATCGGTTCAACAAGCACTGGAGTGCATTCCTCGGACTGCGCCTGAACTACTTCGATGGCAACTATAACGGATTTGTCAAAGTCCAGCCCAAGCCCGAGCTGGCCCAGGCCGTGCAGCAGCTGACCGTGGCCTATCCCGCGCTGGCACCCACCTTGAGCGGCCTGGTCAACGAAAATGGCGAGATGGCCAACATCGCACTCGACTGCAACCAGACCGGATGGGGAGTGACACCCATCGTGAGCGTCAACTATAAGACCGGTCCGCTGACACTGGCCGCAAAATATGAGTTCAAAACCAACCTCAGCATCGAGAACGACACAAAGACGCTCACGGCCGAGCCGGCAGCCTTCGAGACGGCACTCAACGACTACAAGGACGGGGTCAACACACCCAGCGACCTGCCCTCGGTGCTCTATGTAGCGGCCGGATACGAGATTATACCCGACAAGCTGCGAGCCGCCGTGGAATACCACTTCTATGACGACAAACACGCCGAGATGGCCAAGGACAAGCAGAAGGCGCTGCGCCACGGCACCCATGAGGTGCTGGCCGGCCTGGAGTGGGACATCAACCGGATGTTCACCGTCAGCGGCGGTTTCCAGAACACCGACTATGGCCTGACCGACACCTACCAGACACACACCTCATTCTCCTGCGACAGCTACTCGCTGGGATTCGGCGGAGCCGTCAACCTGACCGAGAAATTGCGCGTCAACGTGGGGTACTTCTGGACCACCTACAAGGACTACACCAAGAACATGCCCGCCGAGACCGGCGGCTACCAGGGCATCAGCCCCCAGCTGCCCGGCAAGGACGTCTACAGCCGCACCAACAAGGTCTTCGGCATCGGTGTCGACTACAAATTCTAATTCTAATTCATAATTCATAATCGAGGGCCAAGTGTCATGACACTTGGCCCTCGATTCTTGCCACCGATTACCTTGGATTTTAGCAGACTTTGGCGATTTTTTACCTTGGATTTTAGCACTTTTTTGAAGATTTTTACCTTGGATTTCGACAAATTTCGTAACTATGCACTTAAAAGGCGGATTTCAAATCCAGCCAAACGCTTGCACAACCTGCATTGAGAAGGGTCAGAACAGCGAGAACAGATATTGGCCAAAGCTGATGAGGAGCCAAATCATCAGGCCTATCAGGGCCAGCAACGCGACAAGCGCCAGAACCGCCTGCCAGGCACGCTGGTTGACACGCCTGATGACAGCCTCATCGCCATCGACAAAGCCGCGCACCATGGCCATGTTGCGTGCGTTCGACCGGTGGAACACATCGATGATGTCGCCCACAAAGAAAGGTATCAGCCCCAACAGGATGTCGCGCAGCGCATTGTTGATGATGGCCAGCGTCAGGGGCACACTCTTGACCACTCGCGCCGAGAAGTAGACAAATGGAGCAGCACACAACAGCGAGATGGCATCGCCCCAGCCGGGGATGAACCCGATGATGGCGTCCAGGTAGTAGCGGTCCATATATCGCTCCATGGCCTCCATCAGCCGATAGACCTTGCTGTCTTTGGCCTGCTGCCGCTGCTGATGTTTTGCTAATTTGTCCATAGGAGTCATTTACTGCTCACAAAGACTATTACTGGCATCTATTCCTTGCAACAATGATGCCACACCGTGTGCCCATCCAAGCCTAAAGTCCGAATTGCCGCCAATGTGTTCCCTTCCTCACCATCAAAGGGACGGTTCTTTTGATGGGGTCAGTTTGAGAACTTGCGTGTGATGGTCATCACCTCCTTGCCGTCCTGGCTGATGGTGCAACGGGTGATGCGGCCTTTGATGTCGATTTGATAGTCAAACTTGCGTTCGCCGCCGGGGGTGGGGCGGTCGACCTCGTTGATGCCGATGAGATATTTCTTGAAGGTGGCACTGTCGTAGTCATAGAGGTAGCGCAGTGCTTTCCCGGCAGTCTCCTCGCGGATGATGTAACCGTCGTTGTAGACCAGCGTGCGGCGCGACGAGCCGTCGGTGGCCACGACGCGCGCAATGGCACCATTGTCGTTATAGGTCATCACCCACTTCTGCCCGCTGTGGCTGGTGAGCAGCTCGAGCTTGTCGTTATTGTCATAGAACACCTCAAAGTCGCTCTTCGTCCCGCCGCGGTTCATCTGCTTGAGGGCATAGCCGTGCAGGTTGTCATAGCGATAGGAATAGGTCGTCACCACGGGCTTGGGACGCGTGCCCATGATTGACGACTTGACCAGCAGTCCCTTGTCATCGAAGATGAAGTAGCAGTCGCGGGCCGGACGGCCGTCGGCAAAGGTGATGTGCTCGTCGACACGGCCGGTGCAGCCGTTGAAGCCCACGTCCATGTGCTCAAAGCGGTAGCTGTGAGTGGGGTTATTGACCAGGTTGGCATAGAACGTGCGGATGCGCGGCTCCTGCGCTCCGTTCTCGTCGATATACTCGGTGAGCTCGGCCAGTGTCGTCTTGTCGTTGCAGTAGCGGTGGACGATGGCCGCGTCGCGCATTTTGCGGGCCTGCTCGATATAGAACGACTCGGGGTAGTTGTTGATAAATATCTCCCAGGCATCGACGGTGTTGAGGCTACGCGCGGTGTTGTAGGCTTCGCGCTCAATAAATCGTTGTTCCTTGAGGTCGTCGGCACTCTGCTGGGCAGCTGCGGTGACGCATACAGCTGCCAGCACAAGCAGTGCAAAGAATTTCTTGTTCATGATTGGTCGTGGTGTGTTTGGTTTTTGTGGCGCAAAGTTAATAACATTTTCACAATTTGCCAAATCTTGTGCATCCCGAGCGCGAAACCAAACATTTTCCAAAACTTGCCGGAGGAAATTAGGCAGGCCTTCGGTCACGTTGCGCCCTGACGAGCGAATTGTGAAAAGTTTTTTTGCTGTTTGCGCAAAAGGTTGTACCTTTGCAGTCGCAAATGAAAACACAGTGGATAGATTTGGCTGCTTGCAACCACTTGAAAAAAATGCTAAAATCGCGATAGCCGGCGTCATTGCACGCTGGACTTCCGTTAGCATTTTCCACTCATTTTATTAACTGTTCAAATAAATTAGTTGGAAAATGAACTATCTTTTCACATCCGAATCGGTGTCTGAAGGACATCCCGACAAAGTAGCTGATCAAATCAGCGATGCCATCCTCGACCAGTTTCTGGCATACGACCCGCAGTCGAAGGTGGCATGTGAGACAATGGTAACCACCGGACAGGTGGTGATTGCCGGCGAGGTCAAGAGCCAAGCCTACATCGACCTGATGACCACTGCCCGACGCGTGATCAACCGCATCGGCTACAACCGCAGCGAGCTGATGTTCGACGGCTCGTCGTGCGGCGTGTTCAATGCCCTGCACGAGCAGAGCGGAGACATCAACCGCGGTGTCGAGCGCGCCAACCCCGACGAGCAGGGCGCAGGCGACCAGGGCATGATGTTCGGCTATGCATGCGATGAGACCTCGTCGCTGATGCCACTGACGCTGCACCTGGCACACTTCATCATGTATGAACTGGCACAAATCCGACGAGAGCATCAGGTGATGAACTATCTGCGGCCCGACGCCAAGAGCCAGGTCACTGTCGAGTATGACAGCCAGACCCACCGCCCGGTGCGCATCCACACCATCGTGGTCAGCACCCAGCACGACGAGTTTATCACGCCTGTCGACGACAGCGACGACGCGCAGCACGAGGCCGACCGCAAGATGCTGGAATGCATCGAGCGTGACGTGCGCGACATCTTGTTGCCGCGCGTCATCAGACAGTTGCCCGAGTCGACACAGGCACTGTTTGACGACCGCCTCAACGTGCTGGTCAACCCCACGGGCAAGTTTGTCATCGGAGGGCCGCACGGCGACACCGGGCTGACCGGACGCAAAATCATCGTCGACACCTACGGCGGACACGGCGCGCATGGCGGAGGTGCATTCAGCGGCAAGGACCCGAGCAAGGTCGACCGCAGCGCAGCATACGCAGTGCGACACATCGCCAAGAACGCCGTCGCTGCAGGCATTGCAAGCCAGATGCTGGTGCAGGTGGCATACGCCATCGGCAAGGCTGACCCCGTCAGCTTCTATGTCAACACCTACGGCACGGCACACGTGGCAATGAGCGACGCCGAAATTGCCCAGCGACTGCAGGCAACATTCGACATGCGACCCGCAGCCATCGAGCAACGGCTGGGACTGCGCAAACCCATCTATGAAGAGACGGCCGCCTACGGACACATGGGACGCGACCCGCGGCGAGTGACCAAACACTTCCACAGCGACTATGAGGGCGACTGCGACATCGAGGTCGAGCTCTTCACTTGGGAGAAACTCGACTATGTCGAGCGGCTGCGACAGGAGTTCGGCCTAGCTTAGAGACGGGTGGGACGCGGCTTGCCACGTCCGCATCATCAGGGCGAACACAGCAAGCTCCCCTCCCCTTTGCACGAAAAGGGGAGGGGAGCTTGACTCTGTTTTGTTCAAAAATTCAAGCGCGTGTTGCCACAATGCCAAAAAAATGCTAACTTTGCAGTCCAAAACCGAAGACAACATGGAATTTGAACAACAGATGCAAGAGCGCGGCTACTGTTGCGCCACAATCACCGCTAACGACATCCAGACCGAGCGGCAGCGGCAGAAGTTCACCATCGTGATGCTGTGCACACACGGCGAGGCACTGATTGAGCTGAACATGGAGCGACTGCGAGCGCACGCAGGGTCACGCCTGTGCTACACCTATGTCATGGAGCTGCACCAGGTCGAAGTCTCGCCCGACTTTGAGGCCATAGCACTGGTGATGAACGACCAGTTCTCGCTCGAGTCGGTCGTCGGAGTCGAGACTGAGCTGCTGCAGTCGCTGTTCAGCACCCCGGTGCGCCACATCGACGACCACAAGCGCTGGCAACTGCTGCTCAACCTGTTTGACAGCCTGCGCATCTACGGCTCAATGGACGTGGGCAAGTTCCGACACGAGATTCCGCGCAGCATCTTCCGCAGCATCGTCATCATCTTGGGCGAGAACGAGCCTGCCCACTCGAGCATCGCGCCGGTCAAGGGCGGCTACTCGATGGCCGACACCTACTTCCGCAACTTCATCAACCTGATCAACGACAACGTGCGGCGAGAGCACGAGGTGGCATTCTATGCCCAAAAGCTGTGCATCACCCCCAAGTACCTCAACGAAATCTGCAAACTCAAGTCGGGGCACAAGGCCAAGGAAATCATTTCGTCGATTTTGGTCAACTACATCAAGCGCGAACTCATGTACACCGACAAGTCGATGAAACAGCTCGCAGCCGAGTTCAACTTCGCCGACCAGTCGAGCCTGGGCAAGTTTTTCCGCAAGCTCACCGGTCAGTCACCGCTAACATTCAAACGCAACCAACAATGAGACGCATCTATCTGCTGTCGGTGCTGGGCACACTCACCGCCCTGGCATCGGTGGTCAACAACATGTTCTCGCCTGCAATGCCGGCACTGGTCAGCGCATTTGGCATCGAGGCGACAACCGCCCAACTCGGACTCACCGCCAGCCTGCTGGGACTGGCACTGGGCCAAGTCATCATCGGGCCACTCACCGACCGCCTGGGGCGACGCACACCGTTGCTGGTGTCGATGGCACTGCTGGCTGTGGCGTCGGCGGCGAGCCTGCTGGCCACATCGATGCCCGTGCTGCTGGCCGTGCGCGTGCTGCAAGGACTGGCAGCCGGTGGCGGCATCGTCATCGCCCGCTCGATGGCCAGCGACCTGAACCAGGGCAATGCCTTGATCAAGACGCTGGCATTTATCAACGTGTTCAACGGCCTGTTTCCCATCGTCACCCCGATGGCTGGCGGCGCACTGACGCAGGCAATGGGGTGGCAAGGCCCCATGGTGGGCACGCTGGCAGTGGCCGTACTGCTGTGCCTGGCGTGTGCGTGGGTGCCCGAGTCTTTGCCCGAGTCACGCCGCGCGGGCAGCAGTGTCACAGCCACACTCTTATTATTTAAAGAGGTGTTGCGCAATCGCACTTGCATCTTCACCATCCTGCATCAGGGAGCCGCCCTGGCTGTGCTGTTTGGCAACATCGCCCTGACGCCGTTTCTGGTCATCCACTACGGCTACAGCCCCAATGCCATCGGCCTGGCCCTGGGAGCCAACGGCATCTTTACCGCACTGGGGGCCGGATCGGCAGCAGCCGTGGGCAGTGGCGAGCGCGGCATGCGTGTCACCAGCACCGGCCTGCTGATGACCGCCGTGGTCATGGCCGTCGTGCTGCTCGGTGGCATGCCGTTCTGGGCCTACGAGGTGGTAATCAGCGCGATGCTCTTCTTTGTCGGGTTGACACTGACCAGCAGCAGCGGCCATGCAATGGACAGTGCCCGCGCTCAAGCCGGCACGGCTAGTGCCCTGCTGGGTGCCGTGGGGTTTGTCGTGGGTGCCGTGGTGGCTCCGCTGATGGGGTTGGGCAACCTGCTCACCGGCGCAGCCATCGTCTATGTCATTGCCGCTGTGCTGAACGCCCTGTTCACCCGCCTGGCCACACGATGAACCATTGCTGCCGACAACCAGACCTCAATCACGACGCATTGTGGTGGCTACAAAAAAGTTACACGTTGCCCGCTAAACAAAATTTAACTCTCGCTGATTAAACCTTGTGATGTTTTATTACTACACTATTAATCAGCCTTTTACAAACCGTTTTTAGCGATATTTCCCCTAATTCTGGCTCCAAAAGGGGTGGCTAGTGGCAATTTTTTTTTCAAAAAAAGTTTGCATGTTAAAAATTTGATATAATTTTGCAGCGGATTTCGGACGGAGATATCCGAGGTCCAAATTTAAGTTTGACTATAATTAATTGTTTTATTTTAAATTTTAAACAAAGAAATGAAAAAGTTAGTTTTATTACTTGCTGTTGTTTTTAGTGTATCTCTCTTCTCTTGCAGCAATGCTGAGCAGAACACTGAGGCTACCGACACCGCTGCTGTTGCTCCCGTTGAGGAGGTTGCTCCCGTCGCTACTGACACTACCGTTCAGGACACGACTGCTGCTCCCGCCGAGGGTGAGGCTGCTCCCGCCGAGGCTGCTCCCGCTGAGGGTGAGGCTGCTAACGCTCCTGCCTAATCTCGAGAAGCATCGCTAACAAGCGACACTCTAAACACAACAAAGAGTTTGAAGCTGTTCCCCTCGTTGAGAGTCGAGCAGCTTTTTTGTGCCCGTACGTCAATGCACAATGCACAATGGGCTTCGCCTGGAGGCGAAGCCCATTCTCTGTATCTTGCGACGCGACTACAGCAGCGATGCCGGGTCGAGGTTGTTGCGCTCGATGTCCTTGAAGTAGCGGTAGGTCGACACCTTCAGCTCCATGCAGGCATCCTCGTCGGCGATGATGATGGCATGCCGATGCATCTGCAGGGCACTGAGCGTGCACATGTGACTCACGCCACCCTCGATGGCCTGCTGCAACGCGCGCGCCTTCTTGTAGCCGTTGACGATGATCATCACCTCGCGCGCGGCCATCACGGTGCCCACGCCCACGGTCAACGCCGTCTTGGGCACCTTGTCGATGTCGTTGTCAAAAAATCGGCTGTTGGCTATGATCGTGTCCTGTGTCAGCGTCTTCTGACGTGTGAGCGACGTCAGCGACGAGCCTGGCTCGTTGAAGGCGATGTGACCGTCAGGACCCACACCACCCATAAACAGGTCGATGCCACCAGCGGCCTGGATGCGCGCCTCATAGTCGGCACACTCCTTTTGCAGGTCGGCGGCATTGCCGTTGAGGATGTTGACGTTCTCAGGCTTGATGTCGATGTGGCTGAAGAAATTGTTCCACATGAATGAGTGATAGCTCTCGGGGTGCTCCTCGGGCAGATTGCAGTACTCATCCATGTTGAACGTCACCACATGTTCAAAACTCACCTTACCTTCTCGGTTCAGCTCAATAAGTTTCTTGTACATGCCCAGCGGAGAGCTGCCGGTGGGGCAGCCCAGCACAAAGGGACGATCGGCAGTGGGATTGGCGGCGTTGATGCGGCTTGCCACAAATCGGGCTGCCCACTCCGACACCTGCTCATAATTCGGCTCAATGATTAATCTCATATTGTCAAGTTTTTTGTTATTCAGCATGGCAAAGTTACTGCTTTTTCACGAACTATGATGCTTATTTGGACTAAAAACATTAACTTTGCAGAAAATAACGCAACATGGAAGAGAAAAAGAAACCGCTGATTCTGATCAGCAACGATGACGGATATGACTATGACGGCATCCAGGCATTGATTGCCATCGCCCGAGAGATGGGCGATGTGGCAGTAGTGGCACCACAACAGCACCAGAGCGGCATGGGCAGTGCCATCACCATCGCACGGCCGCTGCGCGTCTACAAGACCGTCGACACTCCGGGCTACCGCGTGTGGCTCGTCGACGGAACACCCACCGACTGCGTCAAGATGGCCCTGGACCAGCTGCTGACCGACCGCCGCCCCGACCTGCTGCTGTCGGGCATCAACCATGGCCTGAACACTGGCGTGAACACGGTCTATAGCGGCACGATGGGCGCTGTGTTTGAGGGGGCAGCCCACCATGTGACCAGCGTGGCGTTCAGCTATGGACGATATGAGACACACGTCGACTTCACCCCCACCCTGCCCTGGGTGCGCCAGATCATCAAGCGTGTGCTGCAGCGTGGTCTGCCCAGCGACGTGTGCCTCAACGTCAACATGCCTGCCGGAGACATCTGCGGCATCAAGGTCACCACTGCCGGAATGGGATGCTGGCGAGACGAGTATGAACACCGTGTCGACCCCTTCGGACGAGACTATTACTGGATGACCGGCCGATATGAGATGGACCGGCCAGACGACCCGACCACCGACCTCTACAACCTGGAGCGAGGATGGATTGCCGTCACGCCGTGCCGCGTCGACCAGACCGCTCACGACCAACTCAGGGCCATCGACACACTGCTTTTCGATTGAAATCAGCATTTTCGCCGCTACGATGCCGCTCAAGCGGCCAAAAATGCTTAACTTTGCAGTTTGATAACCGAAAATCGCTTACTTAAAATATATGGAAAGAAAAGTCAGGGTGCGTTTTGCACCATCGCCCACGGGACCGCTGCACATCGGTGGTGTGCGCACAGCATTGTATAACTACCTGTTTGCCCGCCAGCATGGGGGCACGATGATCTTGCGCATCGAGGACACCGACTCGACACGGTTTGTCCCCGGTGCCGAGGACTATATCAACGAGGCACTGCAATGGCTGGGAATCGGCATCGACGAGGGCGTGCGCGAAGGGGGCGATTATGGCCCATACAAGCAGAGCGAGCGACGTGACATCTACCGCAAGTATGTCAAGCAGTTGCTGGACGACGGAAAGGCATACATCGCATTCGACACCCCGCAGGAGCTGGAGGCCAAGCGCCAGCAGGTGGCCAACTTCCAGTATGACGCGTCGACGCGCCTGCAGATGCGCAACTCGCTCAGCCTGCCCGCCGACGAGGTGCAACGCCTGCTGGACGCTGGCGAGAAACACGTGGTGCGTTTCATGATCGAGCCCAACCGCGATGTGGTCGTCAACGACCTGATTCGCGGCAGGGTGACCATCAACTCGAGCATCCTGGACGACAAGGTGCTGTATAAGAGCGCCGACGACCTGCCCACCTATCATCTGGCCAACATCGTCGACGATCACCTGATGGAGGTGTCGCACGTCATTCGCGGCGAGGAGTGGCTGCCCAGCGCGCCGTTGCATGTGCTGCTCTACGAGGCACTGGGATGGGCCGACACGATGCCACAGTTTGTGCACCTGCCCCTGCTGCTCAAGCCCGACGGAAAGGGAAAGTTGAGCAAGCGCGACGGCGACCGATTGGGATTCCCCGTGTTCCCGCTCGAGTGGCACGACCCCAACAGTGGAGACATCAGCAGCGGATATCGCGAGCGCGGCTATCTGCCTCAGGCCGTGGTCAACTTCCTGGCCCTGCTGGGCTGGAATCCCGGCGACGACCGCGAGCTCTTCAGCATGGACGAGCTGATCAAGGAGTTCTCGTTTGAGCACTGCTCAAAGAAGGGCGCCAAGTTTGACTTTGAGAAGGGAAAGTGGTTCAACCACGAGTATCTGATGAACATGGCCGATGACGAGCTGGCAGGGGTCTTCAAGCCCGTGCTGGCACAGCACGTCGACCCGTCGCAGTTCAGCGACCACTACATCGCCCGGGCCGTCGGGCTGGTCAAGAGCCGCGTCAACTTTGTGGGCGAGTTGTGGGAGCAGGCGCGTTTCTTCTTTGTGCGACCCGACAGCTATGCCGAGAAGGACATCCGCAAGCGCTGGAAACCCGAGACCCCCGACATCCTGAGGGCGCTCATCGAGGTGCTGCGCGGCATCGACGACTTCACGAGCCACAACAGCGAGGAGATTGTGCTCGGCTGGATCAAGGAGCACGACTATCACCTGGGCAATGTGATGAATGCCTTCCGCCTGACTGTGGTCGGCGAGTGCAAGGGACCACACATGTTCGACATCAGCGAGCTGCTGGGAAAAGACGAGACCATCGCACGCATCGAGGCCGGCATCGAAAACATCCGCTTAATTGAGTGCTGAAAATTGAGAATTAACAGATATTTAAGACTGTACATCGTCCTGGCAGTCACCACCATTGCCTGCCACCTGTCAGGACAGGAGCTGGTGTGGGATGTCGACATGAATGCCGCCTTTGCCAACCGCGAGGGAGGCGATGAGATGCGTCCCGACCAGACCTTCTTGTTCACCCGACTGGAGCCCGAAGTGGGTGTGCAGTTTGTCGACAGGCACCAGGCCACCCACCGACTGAAAGGTGGTGTGTCATGGTACCAGCCACTCAACGATGGCTTGCAGGGCTACAAGGTGCAGCCATTGCTCTACTACCAGGGCATCACGCGGCAAGGATGGGCACTGACGCTGGGAGCTTTTCCGCGCCAACTGCTGCGACATGCACTGCCACGCTATCTGTGGAGCGACTCGCTCAACTACTGCCACGCTGTGGTGCGAGGCGCCATGGTGCAGTATGACAACGACAACGGGCACCGATGGCTACAGGCGGTGGTCGACTGGCGACAGATGCAGAGCCGCACTAGGCGCGAGGCATTCAATGTCGTGCTCAGCGGAGGGCTAGACCTGGGCAACTCGCCACTGTATGCATACAGTCACATACAATATAATCACCTGGCTAAGCGCAAACACGCACCAGAGGGCGAGGGTGTCAACGATGATGCCACCATCAACCCCATGCTGGGATGGCGCTACACGCTGGGACGCGTCAATGGCCACATCGAGGCCGGTGCCATCGTGCAGCTGCAGCGATGGCGCGCCGAGGACCGCTGGCACACCCCGGCAGCGTTTGTGGCCAATCTGTCGGCACACTGGCGCTGGCTCGACGTGACCGAGGCGATCACGGCAGGCAAGGACCTCTATCCGCTCTACGACCTGTATGGCAGCGAGCTGAACATGGGCGACCCCTATTACCGCAGCCGTTTCTACAGCCGAACTGACGTGCGCGGCCACCTGTTCAACAACGACAAGGTCGACGTCAGCGCCGTACTCACCTTTCACGCCACTGACCGCATCACGGGTTTCTGGCAGCAGCTGAGTTGCCGCTTCTACATCGGCGGCAACGGCCGTTCAGTCAATCACAGCAGCGGCAGACTCGCACCCCTCTTTTAGAAAAAAATGGACATGCTTTACAATTTCGGCATTTCGGCCTACAAGACAGCCGTGCGCCTGGCGTCACTCAACAACCGCAAGGCGCGACTCATGCTCGATGGCCAGGCACGCACTTTCGACTATCTGCGCGAACAGCTTGACCCCGCAGGCGGATACATCTGGATTCACGCCTCATCGCTGGGCGAGTTTGAGCAGGGACGCCCGCTCATCGAGCTGATTCGCCGCAATCACCCCGATGCACGCCTGCTGTTGTCGTTCTTCTCTCCGTCGGGCTACGAGGTGCGCAAGCACTATAACCAAGTGGACGCCGTGTGCTACCTGCCATTCGACCTGCCCGCCAATGTGCGGCAGTTTCTGGACCTTGTCAAGCCGCGCATGGCCATCTTTGTTAAGTATGAGTTCTGGAGCAACTATCTTCATGAGCTCGACCGACGCGGGATACCCACCTACAGCATCTCGGCCATCTTCCGCCCGAGCCAGGTGTTCTTCAAGCCTTGGGGCGGAAAGATGCGACAGGTGCTGCGGTGCTTCACCAAGCTCTATGTGCAGAACGAGGAGTCGCGACAACTGTTGCACGGCATCGGCATCGACCAGGTGGAGGTGGCCGGCGACACGCGCTTTGACCGCGTGGCACATGTGCGCGAGCAGGCCAAACACTTCCCCACCATCGAGAGTTTTGTGGCCTCGGCACGCCTGACGGTGGTCATGGGCAGCTCTTGGGAGCCCGACGAGGACCTGATGATACCCTACTTCAACACCCACCCGGGCATGAAGCTCATCATCGCCCCCCACGAGTTTGACCGCGACCGCCTGCTGGCCATCTTGTCGCGCATCAAGCGCCCGGCAGGGCTGTTCAGCCAGGCATTGCCAGCAACAGCGGCACAGCTCGACTGCATCATCATCGACAGCTTCGGGTTGCTGTCATCGCTCTATCGCTATGGACAGATAGCGATGATTGGCGGCGGCTTCGGGGCTGGCATCCACAACCTGAACGAGGCCGCGGTCTATGGGATGCCCGTGATCTTCGGCCCAAACTACCACAAGTTCACCGAAGCCAAGGACCTGATTGCCTGCGGAGGCGGTTTCACGGTGAGCAACGCCGACGAGTTCCGCACCACCATCGACCGTCTGGCCAGCGACAGCGATGCGCTGCATCGTGCCGGATCGATTGCCGAGCAATATATCCAGACACACCTGGGGGCCACCGAGCGCATCTATGAGCAAATCAGACATCAGATTGAGAGTTAAACAACAGATTATTCAGGGAAACAACAGACTATCACATGAAGACAGAGTTAAGTTCACACATACGCCTTGACCAAGTGTCAAAGCGCTACTACCAGCCAGAGAGTGAGTTAGAGCTGGCATCGCTGACGAGGTTTGAGAAGGTGAGCACGCGCATCGTCGAAAACAGCGACACGGGTGCCGCATTAGCGGCGATGAGCATGGCGCGGTTCATCGACAAGTGCGTCCAGCAGAAGGGACAATGCGTCGTCGGATTCGGAGCAGGTAAGTGCGCCCTCAAGGTCTACGACGAACTGGTAAAGCTTTACTTTGCCGACAAGGTGAGCTTTGCCAATGTCATTGCGTTCAACATCAGCGAACTGGGCTTCGGGGTGGTCAAGGGCGACGAGCAGAGCACCTACGTCCGACTCAAACGACACCTGTTCAACAAGGTGGACATCGACCCGCAGAACGTCCACACATTCAGCCAGGATGCCACGCAAGAGAACGTCCATCAGCTGTGCAAAGCCTATGAGGCCGAGATCAGCGAGTATGGCGGACTCGACCTCGTGGTGTGCGAGCTGACAAAGGTGGCCTCGCTGGCATTCAACGAGCCGGGGTCGGCCAGCAATTCCACCTGCCGGCTCATGCTGCTGAGCAATGACTCGCGCGTGCGCGTGGCAGATGCCTTCCAGCGCGAGAACGCACCGTCGACTGCCGTCACGCTGGGCATGAGCAACCTCATGTCGGCCAGACACATCATTGCCGTGGCATGGGGCGAAGACAGCGCACCGGCAGTGCAAGCCACCGTCGAGGGCCGCATGTCAGACCTGGCACCCGCCAGCTTCTTGCAGATGCACCACAGTGCACAGATCATTGCCGACCTCGAGGCCGCGACACGACTCACACGCATCAACTATCCCTGGCGAGTAACATCGTGCGAGTGGACAGACTACCTTGTCAGGCGCGCCATCGTCTGGCTATGCCAGCAGACAGGAAAACCCATCCTCAAACTCACCAACAAGGACTATAACGACAACGGGCTGAGCGAACTGGTGGCTGTATTCGGCTCGGCCTACGAGGTCAACATCAAGATCTTCAACGTGATGCAGCACACCATCACAGGATGGCCCGGAGGAAAACCCAATGCCGACGACACACACCGACCCGAGCGCGCAACACCCTATCCCAAGCGCGTGCTCATCTTCAGCCCACACCCCGATGACGCAGTGGTGTCGATGGGAGGTACTGTAAGAAGGCTCGTGCAGCAAGGCCACGACGTGCACATCGCATTTGAGACCAACGGCGATGTTGCTGTGGCCGACCAGGATGTGCTGCGAACAATGATGCTCAGCGAGAAGGTGTCAAAACATTATAACATGAGCGACAGCCCGCACTCACAGCTGGGCGAGCGCATCAGGAGCGAGATTGCCGTCAAGCAACCGGGCGATGCCGACTCGGCTGACGTACGCTATCTCAAAGGGCAAATCTTTGCATGCGAGGGCATCATGTCGTGCACATTCCTCGGAGTGAAACCCAGTCAAATCTATGAACTGGACATGCCTTTCTTCACCAACGAGCCATTTGGACATGGACAGGTCACCGACGACGATGTAGCCATTGCACGCCAGCTGATTGAGCGCATCAAGCCGCACCAGATTTTTGTCGCCGACGGACTAAACGACCCCTACGGCACACACGTCCGCGCGGCAGATGCCGTGCTCATGGCCATCGAGCAGCTTAAGCACGAGCCATGGACCGACGCATGCTGGGTGTGGCTCTACCGCGGGCAATGGGGACAATGGGACATCGACCAGGTGGAGATGGCGGTGCCCATGAGCCCCGAGGAATTCAGCGTCAAGCGCGATGCCATCCTCAAGCACCAGTCACAGATTCACGATGCCCCCATTCGCGACAGCGACGATGACGACAAGCTCAGCTGGGAGCAGTCTATCGACCGGAACCGGGCACTCGCCGACACCTACAGCGCACTCGGACTCGCCAGCTACGAAGCCATTGAGGCCTTTGTCCAATATCACCCGCTCAAAGACCCCTCATAACACCACCAAAGTGACGGTTCTTTCACCATCAAAGGGACCGTTCTTTTGATGGCATTTCACACATCGGCGACGGTTCTTTTTGTGACTAGCGTTTCCGCGTTTCCCCTCCCCTTTCGCAAAGGGGAGGGGTCAGGGGTGGGGTTTGAGCCCAACAGGCGCGCCAAGCCACTTCTCCATCTAAATGACTAGCGTTTTCCCCTAGTTCTGCTGGATTTGCAATCCAGCAGGATTGAGTATAAGCATTTATAATGCGCTTATTTCGGATTGCAAATCCTTATACTCAAATGCGGTCGGATTACAAATCCGACCGAACGGGTTTCCCCTCCCCTATCAGGGGAGGGGAAACTGGCACCGTCCACTGTGTCTCATAAAAACAATGGGCTCCGCCATAAGCGGAGCCCATCATGAGCTATTAATTAGATCAGAGGTGCTTGCGGATGCGAGCAATCATGTCGTTGATTTGCTTGCCCATGGCAGGCTTATAGCCAGGATTCTTCTTGAACAGCTCGTGGCTTTTGCTCATCTGGTCGACAAGGTGCTGCACCTCTTTGGGGTTGTGGTAGATAGTGCCCGGATCGGTGTAATCCTCCTCACTGGGCTCCATCGAGAGCATGTTCTCAAGGATGTCCTGGGCGGGATCGGTCTTGTAGGCCTCGACCATCATATTATAGTAGGTATTACACTGGCTGAGCAGATTGCCCCAGCCTTCCTCTTCCGTGTCGGGATAATCGACATCATCAATCATCCAGTTGTCATTCTCCCACACCAAGTAGAGCACATAGAGAATGTCGTAGCACGGCTTGTCGACATAGCGCATATCAACCTTGGCATGGGTGTCATCGACCACCTTGATATCGCCAATCTTCACCTCAGGCTCCTTGTCGCCGCACACGTCCAGCACGTTGGCATTCCACGCAAAGCCCACGTATGTGTCGTTCTCGCTGATATTGTAGATGCTATAAGCATGGTCCAGTGCCTTTTGCAAGCCCGTCGAGAGAATCTGGTCGTAGTGCTCATACTCGACCTGCATCATCTGCTCGACACGCTGGCGGATGGCCGTCTGGCTGGTGGGTGCAGGCGATGGTACGCTACTAGCGGCACTTGCCGCAACTTTGTTCTCATTGGCTTGGCAACTCATAGCCATCATGGCCACAACCGCCCATAGAATCATTTTGACAGTTTTCATAATGCAGTAATTTTTGCCAAAGGTAGTTAAAAATCTTGGATTTTGAACAAATGTCGGCGTTTTTTTGCAGTTATGTGCCGCAAAAGTGCTAATTTTGAAAATTCAATTGACAACCAATCGCATCAAACCATGGCAAAAAAGAATAAACTGAAATCGCTCAAGCAAGAGCTGCGTGAATATCAAGACCGCGTCATAGCCTTCTTCAACGAGGAGGAGGGGGCCGCATTCAACTACAAGCAAGTGAGTGCAGCCGTTGGAGCCAAGACGCCCAAGCAACGCGCCATCATCGTCGAGATTCTCGAGCAACTGGCCGTCGACGGCTTTGTCGTCGAGGAGGGAACTGGACGATACAAGGCCGCCGGACGCTCGATGGTGGCCGAGGGCACATTCATCCGACGCAGCAACGGCAAGAACAGCGTTGACATCGGGGCAGAAGACGGCAAACCCATCATGGTGGCCGAGCGCAACTCGATGCACGCACTCAACGGCGACCGCGTGCGCGTGCACATCAGCGCCGCACGCTTGGGGCTGGAGCCCGAGGCCGAGGTCATCCAGATCCTGGAGCGCAACGAGCAGGTGTTCACCGGCACGCTGCAGGTCAAGAAATACTTCGCCCACCTGGTGGTCGACAGCAAGTTTCTCGCAACCGACATTTTCATCCCGCTCGACAAGCTCGAGGGCGGGCAGACGGGCGACAAGGTGGTGGCACGCATCATCGAGTGGCCACAGGACGCCAACAGCCCCATCGGAGAGGTGGTCGACGTGCTGGGCCGAGCCGGCGAAAACAACGCCGAGATTCATGCCATCCTAGCCGAGTTCGGACTGCCCTATAAGTATCCCGAGAACGTCGAGCGCGCAGCCAACCGCCTGCAGCCCGGCATCACCGACGACGAGGTGGCACGACGCCGCGACATGCGCACGGTCACCACGTTCACCATCGACCCTGCCGACGCCAAGGACTTCGACGATGCCCTGTCGATCGAGCGTATGCCCAACGGCAACTGGGAGATCGGTGTGCACATCGCCGACGTGACCCACTATGTCACCCCCGGCACCGTCATCGACCGCGAGGCACGCGAGCGCGCAACGTCGGTCTATCTGGTCGACCGAACCATCCCCATGCTGCCCGAGCGGCTGTGCAACGACATCTGCTCGCTGCGCGCCGACGAGGACAAGCTCACACACTCGGTCATCTTCGAGATGACACCCGACGCCAAGATCAAGCGCTATGAGATTTGCCACACGGTCATCCGCAGCAACCGCCGCTTTGACTACGACGAGGTACAGCGCATCATCGAGACCGGACAGGGCGAACTCAAAGACGAGATACTCACGCTCAACGACCTGGCGCAGAAGCTCAGGGCACGCCGCTTCGACGAGGGCGGCTCGGTTGCCTTCAACCGCGAGGAGCTCAAGTTTGAAATCGACGAGCAGGGACACCCCATCGCCGTCGTGCCACATGTGTCGCTAGAGGCCAACCAGCTCATCGAGGAATTTATGCTGCTGGCCAACCGCACCGTCGCCGCTCACATCGGCAAGGTGCCACCCAGCAAGAAGGCCAAGGCATTTGTCTATCGTGTGCACGAGTCGCCCGATGCCGAGAAGCTGGGCAACTTTGCCGAGGTGGCCGCACACTTTGGCTATAAGATCAAGACCAGCGGCAGTGCCAAGGACATCAACAAGAGCATCAACCGCATGCTCGAGAAGGCGGCCGGACAGCCCGAGGAGCAGCTCCTTGCCATCCTGGCCATTCGCTCGATGGCCAAGGCCGTCTACTCGGCCACAAACATCGGCCATTATGGCCTGGCATTTGACTACTACACCCACTTCACATCGCCCATCCGCCGCTATCCCGACATGATGGTGCACAGGCTCCTCGACCGATATGCCGTCAAGGGCAGCCGCAGCACCAATCTCGAGCAACTCGAACTAGAGTGCCAGCACTGCAGCAGCCAGGAGGCTCTGGCGGCACAGGCCGAGCGTGCGTCCATCAAGTATAAGGCCGTCGAGTTTATGGGCGACCGTCTGGGCGAGGTCTTCGCCGGCCACATCTCGGGCGTGACCGAGTGGGGCATCTATGTCGAGGTCGACGAGACACACTGCGAGGGCATGGTGCCCATCCGCGACCTGGATGACGACTTCTACGAGTACGACGAGCGCAACTACCTGGTGCGCGGCCGTCGCAGCCGACGGGCCTACCGTCTGGGCGACCCAATCACCATCCAAGTGGCACGCGCCAACCTCATCACCAAGCAACTCGACTTTGTTGTGGTCGACGACAAGCATCCCGCCGGCACCCACCGCATCGACCGCGAGCCCATCACCGAGCAGAATTCGGGCGTGCTGGCACGCATGTCGCGCGATGACAAGCGCCGTGCCGAGCATGAGGGAGGCAGCGCATCGCGGCGCCAGAAGCGCGGCCACCGCGGCAACTCCACACGTCGCGACGTTGTCGAGGGCAGCGGGAAGCCCGCCAAGGCTGGGCGCCGCCGCAAGGGCGCAGGCAAGCGCCGCCACAAGGGCAACTCATGACACACCGGGGACGGTTCTTTTTCTCACTAGCGATCCCGCGTTTCCCCTCCCCTTTCCCAAAGGGGAGGGGTCAGGGGTGGGGTTTGAGTTCCCGGCCGACTGTGCTGAATGCTGGTCGAAGACCAGCGCGACGTGGGGCCAAGCTATAAGCACAACTTCGGTCCTCGAAGAGGGCTCGCGATGCCTATAGGCATCATCACTCGCCTCACCTAGTTCTGCTGGATTTGCAATCCAGCAGGATTGAGTATAAGCATTTAGATAAATTTGGCTGCGCCTCAGCAATGTTCAAGCAAGCTTGACATTGCATTCGGCTTGCGCAAATTTTATAATGCGCTTATTTCGGATTGCAAATCCTTATACTCAAATGCGGTCGGATTACAAATCCGACCGAACGGGCCATTCAACCCCGAAGGGCTAGAGGCGATATTGAACTGCAGCGCACGGTGCCGAAGGCATCATCACTCGACCCAACATTGTGCAGCTCGCGGTGCCTATAGGCATCATCACTCGCCTCAACATTGTGCAGCGCAGTAATTTATTAGGCAGGTCGAAGACTTGCGCGACCCCTGACGGGGGTCGAACTGACTTGAACCCCACGTCGTACTCGTCGAAGACGTGTGCGACGTGGGGTGAACGGTGTGTCTCATCGTTGGTCCTCGAAGAGGGCCAACATCGTCAAATAGGCACTGCGTGCGGGTGCTGTTGGCCCTCTTCGAGGACCGGATTTACTCTTGATGCCATGCCCCACGTCGAGCACGTCTTCGACGTACACGACGTGGGGTTAGCACAGTTCGACCCCTTTCTGGGGTCGTGCTGGTCTTCGACCAGCATTCCGCAATTACCTCGCCTGGCCAACCCCTCCCCTCCCAGGGGAGGGGAAAAGAGGAATCGGTGAATAGATGTTCGGGACTTGTGGGCATAATGCCACAAGTCCCGAACATTGTCATCTGGTGTCAGGTGAGGTGACTTCAGATTCCCTCGATGATTGTGCACCAGTTGTGCGTGTCCTCGACCTCACCGAGCTGGATAGCGCGCAGGCGGTTGTAGAGCTTAGTGGTCCAGGGGCCTGGCTTGCCGTCCTTAGCGATGTTATAGGTGATGTCGGTGCCGTCGTCATAGATTTTTCCGATGGGCGAGCACACTGCTGCAGTGCCGCACTCGGCAGCCTCCTGTACCTCGGCCAGCTCCTCGACAGGAACGGGGCGGCACTCGACCTGCATGCCCAGGTCGCGAGCGATCTGCTGCAGGCTCTTGTTGGTGATTGACGGCAGAATCGAGCCGCTCTTGGGCGTGACATATACGCCGTCCTTGATGCAGAAGAAGTTGGCCGGGCCACACTCGTCCAGATACTTCTTCTCCTTGGGGTCAAGGAACAGTGCGGCCGAGTAGCCGTTGGCCTTAGCCTTGGCTGTTGCGCGCATACCGCAGGCATAGTTTCCACCCACTTTCAGGCGACCAGTGCCGAGGGGTGCAGCGCGGTCAAACTCGCGGTAGATGGCCACATCGGTCGTCTGGAATCCACCCTTGAAGTAGGGTCCCACGGGTGTGGCAAAGATGATGAACAGGTACTCGGTAGCGGGGTTGACGCCCACGCGAGGCTCGATGCCAATCTCCAGCGGACGCAGATATAACGAGCTGCCGGTGCCGTAAGGAGGTATGAAACGGGCATTGAGCTCAATCACCTTCTTGCACATCTTCTCGAACAGCTCGACAGGAATGGGCTCCATCATGATGCCGTTGGCGCTGTTTTGCATGCGCTTGGCGTTCTCGTCGACGCGGAACAGACGCACCTTGCCGTCCTTGCCACGGAAAGCCTTCAAGCCCTCAAAAATTTCTTGTCCATAGTGCAGGCAGCTGGCGGCCATGTGCAGAGTGACATTCTCGTCGCTGCACACTTCAATCTCACCCCACTTGCCATCACGGAATGTGCAACGCACATTGTAGTCAGTTTTCATGTAGGAGAACGAAAGGTTGCTCCAATCAATTGTTTCGTTTGCCATTTGAGATTTAGATTTTATGTTTAATGGTTAATCGTTGTTTGTACAATGGTTATAATGCCACCTTTTGCGTCAGGTTGCCAATCTTGACGATAAAGATGCCGCGCGAGCCGATGCGCAGCTCAGACGTTCCGGGATTGAGTGTGGCCGATGACACATTTTGCCCCAGGATAGTGAACACCCTGACGTTGATGCGTCGCGTGGTGCGGATGGTGATGACACCATTGCTGCCATAGATTTCCACACCATCGGTTTGCCGCGGGTCGACAAGGCTTCGGCCTGGGACATCGCGTGTCTCACGCCACTGCAACTGGGCGACTGCTATATTGCTCATTGCCAGCCCAATCACCACAGCCCATATTGTCAGTTTCTGCCGCATTGGTGACCGACTCATCTACATTAATCTGCAAATGTACAACTTTTTTCGACATGGTGCAACATTCGTGCCATTATTTTAAAAATGTTTTATATTTCATCGAGAGATTTCAGGCGCGGGCCGGCATTCGCATCGTGCGGCTATCACTCATCGGCACAGTCTGCATCAGCCGCATTGTCATCGCCGTCATCAAACCATTCAGGGAAGATTTGATAATAATCCACCAGGTTCTGGTTACCGAACGCGAATGCCCCATAACGATAGATGTTTTCGATACTGCTCAGCACCAGGAGCTCATTGATGGCGAAACGGTCGCCACTGGTTCTCTCAACTTCCTGTAGGATGGTGTACAGGCATACCATCTTTGCCTTGTTAAAGCACTGGTTGAGCAGGTCAGCGTCTTTCGATGCCCCATGAGCCAACTGGACGAGTGTGCGCCAGGTCCACCACACCTCCATCAGGTAGATAGAGTATTGTCCCTGCTGCATGCACTGCAGCAGCAGGGGGGCGGCGACACTGATTCCGGCATCATCGGTCGCGTCGGTGACATGAGCCAGCTCGAGCGCGATGACACACTTGCGGTCGATATCCTTAGTACGAGCAAACGCAAGTCTTAGCATGCTGATCAACTGCCCGTCATTGCTGCCGAATTTTGCCTCAATCTGGTCGTAGTTCTTGTCCACTCGCGACTTGTCATAATGCTTCCAGTAGGTGGTGTCGTCCAACCTGACATATCGGTCCACATTATAATCAACAGCAATGATCGAGTCAAGGGTGCGATAGGCCAGAAATGCCTGGTCCAGCGCATCAATGCGGTTGTCTGCGTCGGCAGTGGTATCGATCAGAGCACTCACCTGCAACAAGTATCGTCTGACGGCACCGCGCAATTTTGTGTCGGCAATGACATCGGGCTTGGCCGACATAATGGTACCCGGTGTGATCACGCCAAATCGCACCCAGTATTCAAAGTCGCTCCGGGCATTGTGCATAATGGCGTGCGCATTGCACACGTCGACCAGGTCGCGCAATGTGGGGTCGGTCAATGCGCTGGTGGCAGTGAAGTAGAAATCTTGCTCGCTCAGGGGGCCATCGTCGGGCTCATATTCGATGGAAAACGCGGCGGTTAAGGCCTTGGTGCCATGTTTTGGCACACATGCCACATAGGTCGTAATTACCATGGCAATCAGCAAGAGAGGTAGAATCTTTTTCATGTTTAACGATTTAAATGTGAGCAGAAAAGCATTGATCGAAAAAAGCAGCTCCCGGGCATTATCGCCTTGTCATCGATATGCCCGAAAGCCGGTGTGTTGTTTTGGTCCCTAAGATTGAAAGGTTTGTGACTGGCCCACGCCAGGCATGACATCAGTGATTGACACTGCGAAATTACAAGCCCTGCGTCACAACAACAGCATAAAAAAGGTGCATTTGTATCAAATGCACCTTTGATTGTATGAAATCACGAGTTAGCCGTCACTTTGTCCAGACAATGTAGTTGACCTGCTGCGGAATCGCCTTATCACCGCCACCTGGCACAGTGTCGGGCGCGACGATAGAGTCGCCCAGGTTGATCCACCCTGTGACCATGCGCGAGCCCACCAGATTGATGGCCGTCGTCGCCCCGATGTCGACCAATGCTTGCGCAAAGTCATGCAATGACTCACGCGAGCGTGTCACTGCGACAACCACTCGGTCGCCCAGCGCGACCAACGCGCGCCGTTGCGCCTTGTTCTTGATCCGATTCTCGACAAGCTTGCCGTTAGCCACCAGTGGATACTGCCTGAAGAAGTCACCTTCCTCGGCCATTGCGCGCTCAAAGTAGGGCGTGGCCTCGTCGACACCAAGCACGATCTCTCGGCCGATAATGGCACAAAAGCCCAGCTTTGCCGTTCCACGAGCCAGGAGTTCACCTCGCAAGACAAATGCGCTGACAATCTGCATATTGTCGGCACGCAGGTCGGCAGCCTGCAGTGCCATCAGCACGGTGTCGGCAGCACTCTCGTGCAGCTCGCCCACATGGAGCGATGCGTGCAGGTTGTGAGGAGTGTAGATGACCATGGGAATGTCATTAACCACTGTGTCGCACCGTGTCACGCCCACCAGTGTGTCGCCAGATTGAGATGCTATTACCGCTGGCCTGGCGGCACTGTCGATGACTGTGCTTTGGTCGAAATATACCTCCTCGGTTGCCTGTCCGCTCCTGGTGGTACCACACCACCACAGCACCACGGCAATCAGCAACACACCGACTGCCACAAGCCACCATAACCAACGTGGCCGACGTGGCTGAGGGGGCTGAGGAGGAGGCGGCATCAACGGTGGAGCGCCGATAATGCGTATTTCATTGTCGCTGAGTTCCTTCATTTTCCTTCTCGATGACAAGTTTCAACTGCTTCAGGGCTTCACGCGAGGCTTGAACCGTATATTTCTGGTTCACCTTGTCGTTTAGTTCGAGCCGTTGCTGGTTGATATTGATATAATAGATATAGTCTCGATTGATAATCAAGCTCTTGCCGATGCGAATGAACAAGCGCCCAAAGACACCCAACTGGCGCTCAATCAGCCGTTCGATCTGCCCCAGTTGCACAGTGACCATGCGCATGTCTCCACCCGACAACAAGAACTGTGAGTAGTTCCCGTCGCTGGTGATATAGACAATGTTGTCATACTGTAGTCGCAACAAGTCGTTAGTTGTGGTTATGATTAAGCACATGCCCATAAATCGCCGCAAATTTACAATTTTTTGGAGGAATGATTGAGAACAACAGACAATTTAATTGCTTGTTTTCGCAAAAATAATTTGGCTGGTCCAGAAAAAGGCATTACTTTTGCGGCCGAAATGGGGTATTAGCTCATCTGGTAGAGCGCTACATTCGCATTGTAGAGGTAGGCGGTTCGAGTCCGCTATGCTCCACGCTTAGCACTGCGGCATGGCTATCACGCCATGCCGCTTTCTATGTGCATTGCTTGAGCCTATCCTCGTTCGGGCGGATTTGAAATCTGAGAATACTGACACTGAGGGGATGACCCCACCCCCATCCCCCATCCCCCATCCCCTATCTGGAAGGCTGCTGAAAAAGTCACAACAACAAATCTTGTGCAAGCCGAATGCAATGAAGCTTGCTTCAATTGCTGAGGCGCAGCCAAGATTATCCAAATTAAACGAACTAAACTAACTTTCGTTTTATCATAAACAAACAGAAATTCCTCGTTTTTTGAATAACATTCAAGAAAAATTCGCGTTTGATTCGCGTTTTGTTTCGCGTAATTCGCGGTTAATTACTTTTTCAGCAGCCTCTCAGGGGAGGGGAGATCAGGACGGCCCGCTGGGGCGGTGTATCGCGGCCCGCAGGAGGCGGGGGGAAAACCCAAAAAAAGGGAGACACATCGCTGTGTCTCCCTTAGGGGGCGGTTACCTACTCTCCCACTTTCGCAGTACCATCGGCGTGGTGAGGCTTAACTTCTCTGTTCGGAATGGGAAGAGGTGGAACCCTCACGCTATCACCACCTTGATGTCTTCGGCAGATTCTAGTCTTCAGACTTTAGACGTTAGACCTTAGGTAGGTCTCTGCCGTGATGAGTTGAGATCATCAACCGGGAACGCGACTGAACAAATCTGTCAGCCACTCACACACCGCAGTCGGAACCTTGCGGATTGATGAGGCAATAGCCTCGCGGGAAAAGCTTTCGGGTGATTAGTACGGCTCGGGTCCGGTCGT
>Ga0256404_1003861_pt1 | contig 29483 bp, 22 predicted proteins | sample RumenRJG_01DNA_FD_185990 | JGI IMG/M metagenome (GOLD analysis project Ga0256404, IMG submission 185990) | Bovine rumen microbial communities from Lethbridge, Alberta, Canada - RJG_01 | ecosystem: Host-associated > Mammals > Digestive system > Stomach > Rumen | place: Canada: Alberta | collected...
CTTGCTGCCGGGGCAGCCTCAGCGTTTCGCAGAAACGCGTCGCCGCATGAAGTGCGATCTTTAAGGGCTTGGGATATCCCAACGAGTCCGTGCCGATGGAAAACCATCCATCGGGACACTGCTCGCCAAAAACTTGGGCCTTTAAGAACATGTCACAAGATCTTATTTCTTTTTGTATCTGACAGGAACGGTCCCTATTTTTGTAGACATGATCGTATCAGTTAAAGGATGTATTTCATTCAATTCTTCATCAACTGTTACCAAAGTGATTTTCGAAGACTGCCCAAATTCACCTATCAAACTTACAGTTAGTGCAAAAACCACTCCGAAACACTTAATCTGATTGTAGTCTGTTGGAGTACAAGATAAGAGCACAATACTTCCGACCTCTCCTCCTGAAAAACCTATCATTGCTTCCTGTATGAGCACGATGTATTTTTCATAAACTGAATCTACTTTGTGGTCGGTGATGTCTATAATATTGTCATTATTCATAACCAGCATATCATGCCCAAGAATTGCTTCGAAGAGCATTTGCAAAGCTATAGTTAACGATTGTCGTAGTGCATAACAATATGTAGAATATGTCAGAAGCAGATCCGGCATATTAAATTCATTTCTTGAAGTGATTTTTTGGATATACTCCTCTGTTTCTTTTGTCGTTGCTCTGAAGTCTTCTGTAAACTGCCGTTTCTGAAGCGCGCATAATTGCCGGATTATATTATCATCTACGTTCTCCAAAACTTGGAGAGCTTCATTTTCAAACAACCTGCTATAGACTTTACCCTGCTTAAATGCATCTGCACATTCTTTAAACTCTATTGCTTCTATGATTGATGAAGCAGATGTCTGCAATTGAGGGCGCCTATGCAAAGAGTATGGGTCAACTAATAGAGCAATCTTCGGATTCCTTGCTATTAGCTCATTTGTGCATTCATCAATAAAGAGCTGTAATGTTACATGCGCATTTTCAATAACACTTCTTTCCTTTTCATCAAGGTGCGTTGCCTTAAAAGGCGGTGTTTTATTAATGTCGTCTACTGAATCATCCGCCAGCAAATATCCCAAAAACTGTAATCTGTTGTGTGCAGCAATTTGCGCAAGATCGCCGTGGGGTGGGCGCTTCCATACCTTTGGATCATCATTCTCCGTTGTAACGACAACGCTCATATCATGAATAATATCCCTTATGTTTTTTGCCTCTTCGTAAGCGGACAATTTTTTACAAAGATGGAAAACCGCACTTCTAAAATCATTTTTCATATTCTCACCTCCGGCTTCCATTCATAAGATTAGTTGCTTGCTCACGCCTAATCTGACCTTGTACCTCTGCCCGCACTATTTCTTTGACTTCGTGTTCTCCAACCAAGTGGATCCGACTTTCAGGCATATATTTATCTGAGACAAATGTAATATTTTTGTTAAGCAGTCGATTGAGTACAATGTTTGGAAGCATTCGTCGTGAGTAATAAAGAAGCTTCTCGATTAAAAGCTTTTCACCTGTAGAATCTTGTGTGACAAAAGGGTTCCATATTTCTGGGTGATATCTACATATATTCCCTAATGCGAATAATGAAACATACATATTAAGTTCTTTAGGAATCGTTAAGAGTTTAGAATCATATTCATGGGCTACTTGCAAATATGGTTGGCCTGAATATGATAATTGTTGAATGTCCGTCCCATTCATTTTATGGCGAAGAACATAGTACCGTTGACCATTTTGATTATGCGCCATTTGAGGTTTTAAATATGCAGATGAAAATCCTTCAATATTTTTAATCACATTTTGAATATCGCCTTCGTCTACAAATATTTTTTCCACAACACCATCTGGTGTATCCACAACATCCAGCAGAACGACTTTTGATTTCTTGCTCATGTAACAACGTTCAAAATCATCCCGTATTTCTGCAATTGAATCAAAGAAATCGAACAGTCTCCACTTGGGATATCTACATAAATCTACTGAAAAGCCAAGACACTTAGCGTATTGATGAATGCCGCCGTCTTTTGAATGATCAAATTTTATTTCACAATCTGCAATATATTTGTAAGATCCGTTTGCCAAAATATGCATCCCATGATTATTGATATTCGGCATTTTACCAGTGGTTAATATATAAAGTGCATACAGCAGATTTGTGGTCCCATAATATAGTAATAGCGGTTCCACCTGTAAACTAACAGTCTTACTGGCCTTATAATATTCATCAGCCTGAAGAAGTGCCCCTGCAACACTATTAGAAAGAAGGTCAATATCTGTGTTATCTTTTTCCGCCTCACCAATAATGTGTCTTTCTTCATAATAGCGTTGAATATTTGCTTTATAGGAGTACTGCAGCAGAGATCTCCATAATTCCTTCTCTGGTTCCTCCGTAAAAATTTTTGCGTTATCTATACGATTTTGCATTGCTATTCCTCATGCTAAACTGAAATAGAACTGCTTAATGTACTCAGCCATTAGTGTTCTGCGAGTATCTAGGAAGAGAGCATAATCGAAGATGTCCATGTTCATGAACTCCGCTGGGATGCAATTCTCAGCCAGATTTGCTTTAAGGTCTTCCATTGTTGTAATGCTGCCATAGCCAACACCTTCACCGGCAATCTGCTTTTTCATATTTTCCATATACTCACAGGGAGCGGCATCTTTAATCTTGATGTTAATCTCAGACTGGGTATAGACATAATTGGCAATCTGGTTATAGTCCTTCCGGTTATTCACACCGTTCTTCTGCAGATATTTCTTTGGAAAAATATGGTGGATATCGCCGCGCTGCTCAATCAGGGACTGGACATCGATCTGACTAGACAGGAAACCTCGCGCACCTTTCTTCACCTGTGCCATAAGGAAGGTAAGAAAATACGGGCTGCTGGAAACAGAGGTGTCCAGTCGCTGTACAAGCACGGTACTCCAGAAGGCATCGGACAATTCTCCAGCTTCCGTAGTCTGCAGAAACTTCACTGGATCCTGCTCTGTGAAACGCTTGATATCATAGTCGATGGCGGATTCTGCGGAACCAGAATAACGGCCTGTAAGGATAGAAAGAACGATCCACTTCCTTACCAGCGTCTCGATCACCGCTGCTTCAACCTTCATATCTTTCAGAGACAAGTACAGGATGTATCCAAAGTTTAAAACGTTCTGGGAACGCACCAGTGAGGAATCGATGATCCCGGTTGATCGGACAATCATCAGATACCGCTTGAAATTGGTCTCACTGACAAAAGCCTCAACGCCTTCGCGTAACTGTTGGAAAGATTCCTGCGCGATGCTTTCAAGATTCTCTCTAGTCTCGAAATTACGTCCGGACAGCAGGCTAACCAAATCTGCAATCTTTCCTCTTTTGAACTTGTGGGTAAAAGACACACGAAGGACATCCGTGTACGTTGGAATGTAGATGTCTTCCTGCTCATTCACGACCCACTTGATCTTGTTCAGTGCATCCGATTTAGCGAACTCCGAGTCATTTCCGATAATTGCCTCATAGTCCGAGGGGCGTTGCATGAAATGACAGAAGTAGTCAATCATCTTCCGGATGACGCTGCCGCCATATTTATCATCAGAAGAAATCTTGGACATAGCAAAGTCTGCCTGTGACAAAACCACACCCTGCGAATTGATGCGGATGAAAATGTCAGTTACATCGTCAATGCTTAAGGCCTGTGAAAGCTCAATCACGCCAAGGCTGATGCCCTGAATGGACTGCAGCTTGCTGATGGTCGGTTCAATATCATCCTCGCCATCCTCCAAACCATTCGCCTTGCAGTATTCTTTAATAAACTTGTACTGTTTAAAACCCGCTTCAAATACCGTGGAAACATCCGGTATCCATTTGACGTCCTTTTCTATAGCCGGGTTACAAACTTCAAATTCCTCGGTCTGAGGATTGAAGGCAATACGAATACGCTTCTTTTTGTAATTGGCATCGGTTACCTCAAGTCCAGCAATGGCAGCCTGAAGAGCGGTCACACGCTGCTGGCCGTCGATCAAAATCTTCTTGCCACTAGAAATACTTCCGTCCTTCAGCTTTACATCCGGATTCTTCCAGACAATGATGTAACCTACAGGAAAGCCTTTGTATAAGGAGTCCAGCAGATCCCTTACCTTTGTACCATCCCATACGAAAGGCCTCTGGATTTCCGGGATTGCCACCTCTCCAGACTTGATCCAGCTGATGATATTCTCAACTGCAGTGCTATAAACATCGAACTGCGCCATGATTGCCGTCCTCCTTTACTCCACACCAAGTGCTTTAAACACTGCATCTTCCGCACTCTGATACGGGATCAACTGGAACGCTGACATCAGATCCGGCGGTACCGTTGCAAAGTCAACCATTGATGTTGCCGGAATAAGGACCTTTTTTGCTCCACTATCAAGGCACACCTGTAGTGCATTTGCCAGTTCATCCACCTTAATTAACGTACCGCTTATGCTTATCTCTCCAAGCACAGCTAAAGATCCGAGAGTGGGGCGACTTAATGCAATAGAACACAGGGCAATTAAGGACGGAAGAGCAAGCTTACCCGTCATCCCTATTCCCTGTAGATCCTGATAATTGATAATGTAATCCTTTGTGGTCGTACTTATAGATCCACTAATCCGATTCCCATTAGCCTTCAGGAAATTAAACGCAGTATTTGAAGATTCACGAGCGTCACGGTCAGTACCGATACCGGTTCTTTCAAACTTACCATTACCAGGGAGCATCTGGCTCTCCAAGCGGAAGACCCCGATCATTCCTGATTTTCCACGTCCAATGGTATAGACCTGCCCAGGATTACAAAGTCCTTCAGGAATCAACTTACCGCCACCTTGCTCAGGAACAGAAACATAATGTTCCTCGAAGGTCTCGTTATCTATGTAGGAGAAGTTCACATCATAGAATTCCATACCGCCCAGCTTCTTCAGCTGTTCCTTAACACGACGGCGCATCTCCAGTGCTATCTGCAGGATTTCTTCTAATTCTTCTTTGGTGTATTCTCCATCCGGATACAACAGTTTGATAAGTCCACCAACCATCTTGCGAACCGCAATTGTATCACGCTGATTCAGGTTCTTTCCAAGATGGAAATAGTGGTCCAGAGCGTCTCCGAACTGTTCTTTCCGCAGTTCACGCAAAAACTCGGCGAGATAATCGGTAATAAAGCCATAGTCATCTGTAAAATGCTCCGGTCGGAATTTCGGGATCTCCCAGCCCGGAAGATAACAGTGCATGCGATCCAAGAATGCGGTATCCGTGCCCATCTCAGGCGGGAAGGGGTCAAACAGGCTGCTGGTCTTCAAAAGGACATCTACGCTCTGATTGATATTCCCAACAAATACCATAGATGCGTCTGCTGCCTTCTGTTCTTTTCCGCGAGCAAATGAGCCAGACGCCATATAGTCTTTCATGATCTGAATACCGTCTTTATCCTTAAAACGGATTCCTGCCACTTCATCAAACGCCACACAATCCCAAAGGCCTACTAAGCCCATCGTGTGTTTTCCCATGTTATAAAACAGGTTCGCTACAGTGGTCTGACCACCAGAGATAAGGATACTATTCGGTGAAATTTCTTTATACAGATGCGATTTACCAGTGCTTCTGGGGCCCAATTCACACAGGTTGAAATTATTCTCCACCAGAGGAACCATTCGAAGAAGGAGTAACCATTTCTCCCTGTATGTGAGTTCATCCGGCTCCATCCCAATAGAGCGGAGCAGTATATCAATCCATTCTTCTTTTGTAAACGCCTTCCGGCCTTTCTTCAAATCATTGATATCAACAAACGGCATCTGAATCGGCGTGAGCTTCAGAATGCTTATTAACGATTGGTTTTTCTTCTTGGGCTTTCTGTCAGTCAGAACAATATTCGACTCATGCTCATTGTTATATTCCAACTGAACAATGCACCAAATACCACCGCAAAGCAGACGGTCATATTGTTCCGGGTACTCTTCGGAAATAGGGACTCCCCCAAGACCAAGATTCGAGAACCGTGCTTCATAATGGTCATAATGAAGATTAAGCTCGACCGTCACTTGATCAATAATTGTCATGCTACCGCGCTGACGAAGCTTAGATAGCACTTTTTCCGATTCATCCGGCCGGACATAATTATCAGCCAGAATGCGCTTCACTTTTTCTACGCCATTCTGAACAATTTCATCATCATCAGAACTGCAGTATTGGCCAAGGAGAAACTCCAGGACATAAGTGGGCACATTGGCCCCCTCCTTGATTTTCTTCGTCAGGTCCTTTCGGACAATCTTTCCGTCGAAGCACTGGCGGAGCTTGTCCTTGATGATTTCACGGGTATCCATCGTACCCTCTGTAAGCTGATCCATGACTGTCCTCCCAATTATCCGAAGAAGTCAAACTCGTCTACCGCGAATGCAATGTCAATCTGGAATTCCTCTCTTTGCACCTGCAGGCCGTTCTCATCAGCGATGACAAGGTAATAGATGTCGGTGCTGTTGTACTTCAGCGATTTCAGATTGAAGCTGCACCGGAAGGTACGCTCCTGACCGTTGTCGCTGGTCTTGTCCGCAATGATTTTCTGGACATCACTGATGGTCTTTCCACTGCTGTCTGTGAAGTAAAGCTGATAGGTCGCTGCCTCCCGATTGCCGCCCACGGCGTCCTTCTGATAGAAGTTCAGGGAGAAGATCATGTTGCTGATCTTCCGGTTGGCAGAAAGCAGGCTGATCTCCACAGGCTTCGTGTCGTACTTGCTCTTGTTCTTCTTATATTCTTTCGACTGATTCCGCAGGAAGTGGTACTCGATCACCGGTACGACCATCTCCTGCAGGCTGATGCCGCCGTGCACGAAGTTCAATCCGGCTCCGGTCATCTTGATGCGAATATTCTCTCTCGGCGCAAAGCCACTGTACTCAGTATTGCCCTCAAGGAACTTAACTCTTTGCAGATAATCTGGATTGGAATCCTTCATCATGATGGCAAACCGCCTGCCATATTCGACAATTCTGTCCATAAACCCTGTCTTGTCTATCTTATCGTCTTCATTGAGGGGGCTATAGGTGTACAAGAAGCCGTGGTCAGCCGTGATGAGAATATTTGCGCCGCCCCATTCATTGGCGATGATACGGACCATATTCTTGATCTCTTCAATCGCCGTATCACAGGCGCTAAAGATTGAGCTTTCCAAATGACCGGCCTCATCGATGGTATCGTGGTAGATATAGACAACGTTCATGCCCTTGATGAGCGCCTGCCGTTCGGCACGCTTCATGCCAATGATATCCTTGTACTTGAGGGCTACGCTGGCTTTATCCGCTGCCTTCAGGAGCTTGTCACGATTATTGGCCTCCGTAGATTGTCCGTCTGCCAGTACTGCCAGCCGATCCGATTTACCGGTCCGAAGTTCAACGGAAAGCGATTTGTGCGGCAACAGCGCCGCCATGCCAAACTTCGTAATAGTCGGGAACACCGCCTGCATGGACTTCAGGTCCACCTTGGCCTGCGTCTCCCGCTGCAGCTGTTCAGCGAGGGCAACCCCCACCTCATACCGCAAGGCGTCGGAGATGATCACGTATACCTTGCTGTCGGAAGCTGCCACCTTCTGACGGTAGAAATCAGTCTGCTGCGGCACTTCCAGCACCCGACCATATTCTCGCAGGTTATCCGCACATGCATCCGACCAGTTGCTGCCCAGTTGCCCAAGAAACCATGTTTTATAAAGCCCTTCGACCTTCTCCATCACATGGGTGAACAAGTCGGACAGCTCCTCATGGTAATTCTTAAGGCTCTCGGAATAGCTTTTATGGAACTCCCTATAATAGGTGTCCATTATGTAGTATTCCGTCGTATATTCCTTCCACACCTTCGCGGGCTCCACGGTATGAAACCCGGCGGAGTGCTCTTTGAAGAAGGCCTGCATCTTTGCTACCTGAAGGATACCCTCATAGTAGTTCTTCACATCGTCGTACCACACGCAGGTACGGCGTTTCTCCACGGTCTGGGTGATCGTGTCCACGTCAATGATGTGGTCGCTGATCTCGGTCATCAGCTTCACGAGGATGACCTCGTTGACGCATGGAAAGACCTCGGTCTCCACCAGATCGGCCACCTGCAGCTTCATGAACCGCTGCGGCAGTTTCAACTCACCCTCCACATGCTCGGCTATGGCATAGATGTCCCCGGCGTCCTCGCTGTGAATCCAGTCGGACACGAAGTCATAGCAATACGCCTGATGCGCAGAGGAGATGAACATCTGCAGTCCTGCGAGGAACTCCTGCCGCATCGTCCGGGTGGAAGCTGTCAGCAGGATATGCGTGGCAAGCTGGGCTAGGTCAGAATCCATGTCCTGGTATCCAGTTCCTTGTGCCACCATGCGCCAGAACGCCTCGTCGATGCCGTAGTTCACGAACTCCTGATAGACAGCGTTGCTGTCCTTCTGGAGGCCTTCTTGCAACACAGCTTTGATGATGGCGTTCGGCTTGGCGTCCTTCAGCCCTGCCAGTGCTGCCATGATGGCCATCTGCAGCTGGGCAGGCGTGGCCGGAGTGACCGGCTGGGCGGACACCTTGTTCCGGCGGGTCTGCGCATTGAAGAACTTCCGATACTGCTTGAAGCCGCGCCGGAGCGCAGGCGTCCGCGGAATGCCCATTTCGTCCATCCACATGGAGACCAGATCGGCGCGGAACTCCTCTCCGTACAGTTCCACATCCAGAAGCCAGTTATCCTCGTCGGACTCATAGGCAAAGGGTCGGTACACCAGATAATTGCTGGTGGGATCATCCACGGCCAGCAGTTTCTTCACATAGAAGTTGTTGGTACCAGTGAGCGCGACGACCTTGGCTCCATTGACCGTGATCTCGTCCAACTTTTCCACGAACTCCTGATCCTCATCGATCCAGACGACGATCCGCCGCTTATAGAACTCGGGCAACGGTGCCGCAAGCCGTCGATTCAAGTCCTGTATGATTTTTTCAGAATCCATAGCTGGCACCTGCCTATCTTAGATTATTCTCCTTCAAATAATCACCGAGAGTTTTACCATTTTCAAGTTTCCATACCCGATATCCATTTGAAGCATTGCCGGTTATAAACATAGCCGCTATCGATGGACTATTAAAAACGCACTCCTTTAGAACCTCTCCTTCCGATGATACATAAGATCGATCATCTAAGAAGTGTTGTACAAAGGCTCCACCTCTTACAGATTTAGCTATTTTCATTTTGACTTTTCCACCCGGTAAAACGATTGTCTTTTCGCCGGTATAAATTGCTTCCGCGAAAGATGAACCATCTCTTGTTTTGGCGAAGATTTTGATATTCATAACATGTCTCCTTACTTGATTTTCCCAAGAACATCCTTGAATCTATCGTAATTTGCTTTAACTCCATCATCTAAGTCGATTCTTATCATCTGGTCGGCAAGATGATGGATCTTTTCTTCGTAGACCCGGGTCTCCTCAGCCTGAGCCTGCAGCGTGGCAAGCTGTTTAGACAGCTTCACACGCTCCGAAGTTGAAGCGCCAGTGATACGCTGTTCCAGATCGGCAATGGCTGTGCGATATCGGGACTGTTGCTCATGAACATAGTCCGTACGGATACGAGCGATGGTATCCGGCTGATAGCGGTGCATATAAATCAGGCACTTGAAGCCATTCTTCTTACCGCTATCGAAGAGCCAATAAATTGGGCGTTTCTGATACACCTTGAGATGATCCGAATAGAAGTCGTTTGAAAAATAACTGCGAATCGTTTCCCGTGAAGATCCAGTTCCACCAAGTGCATCAGCAATAAAGCGCAAATTTTCTTCTAAAGTCTCCCTGCCATACACAATCTCGACAAACTTAACAAACCTGCCTACAATATCGTCCTCAAAGTATTCATCATCGCATATTGGGATAATGCCGTCTTTGTCCGGCTGGAAAGATAAATACATCGAACTATCCCATTTCCCTCCTGCATAAGCAAGTCCAGGAACGTCGAGCGAATATCTTCCAAACATACAACCTACTGCAAAGGATATAAGACTTCTGATTTCTCTCTGAGGATCAGCTTTCCGTATGGTAATAAACTCCTCGTCCACATGATTTGAGAGTTCATCTTCTAACCCATAGATTGAAATAAAGATTCTATTCAATTCCTCTTCATTACGCTGTACTCTGATGAAGCGATCTTCGCATTCCTCCTTCCATAATGCATATACATCTGAAATCAACCCAGAGAAAGGTTTCTGCATCTTCATCAAGGGATGGTATGCAAAGTCCCACGAAGTTTCAAAGGAATCCCAGTCTTGTTTTGATAGCTCAATATTCTCATCAACAAGCTGTTCGATTCTGTTTCTCAAGCTTTCGTCAAAGAGGACCGGAATATTTGCAATGTCACCACACTGATAATTGATCGTGGGTGCAATTATACTTAGCACCTCCATAGCTATTTTTGAGTTGCATAATGCCAACAGATATTTCAAACTATTATTTGAGAAAAAGCTCATACCGGCCACATCGAACACGTGACCATGGGGCTTATACCTAAACGCAGCCACACCTGTTGAAATCAAAGACCAACTTGCGCTTTCCCTGAAATAATACTGAGTATTCTGAGGACGCGAACGCAGTTTCCCTTTATCATCAAAGGCATGCTTTATCTCAAAGCCGTCATTCTCCCAATTAACTACATATTCATTATTTCCGTACCATTTGCGGAATTCTCCGCCTTTATTATAGGGGAACCATTTTGCTTTACTCTTCAGTGCATCGTCAGCACTAATAGCATTGAAGTTTATCCTTTCAATGTTAGGCTCATACCAAAAACGGACAAATCTGTTATTATCGGACGTTGCTAATCCCTGTTTTGAATCCGCAATAGCCCCCAGCAACTTTCCCTCTTCAAATGCTTCAGCAAGTTTATCGCTAACCCAATATGCAACTGGCGAACCGGGGAGAACGGAATAATGCTTATGAGTGACATTGAAAGTGTTCTCCTTCCGAAGAAACATTTCTTCTTTTCCTGCTTGAGAATTGGGGCCTACCAACCTGAGGTAGGTGCCATAGTAATCCTTTATTGTAGTATTGCGCAAAACAAATGCTGTAGTTTGAACCACCTCACCACCTATCTCTTCAAACGCACGCGCTCCCAGATGGGCCATATTCAGGGTATCCATCCCTTCAAGCTTGACCCTCAATTTCTCATAGCTGGACAAAAACATCCATGAATGCTGCGTAATCATTGCTTGGAAGGAGTTCTTTGCCAACATGGTCCTTATGCGCTCGATAAACATGGCAAACAAATCAGATTTGCTATCCGGATAATTACTTTTTGCGAACCCAGACAGTTTATTGCTCATGCTGCTGTTCCCCATATAGGGCGGATTCGTTACCACAACTTCGTATTTCTGAGCTAATGCTTCTCCAATATTGATAAGTGTTTGTAATCTTGCCGATGCCTCAATCTCTCCATGAATATCAAGATGGAGTTGCCCATCCTCATCTCTGGGAACGGCAAAACGGCGAAGCAGATCCCAATCACACGGAGTAATATGGATAATGCTCCCGTATTCTTTCGCATCACGCATCTCTTCGACGAGACGCATAGCCTGCTTGACTGCCTCAGCATATTCTTCCTGCGAGAGAGTTAGCCCCATGTCATGCATCGGCGCAGAGGTGATACCATTGCTCTCCTCAATGGCATAGACATGCGGCTGCACCTTTCGAGTGAAGAAGCGCCTGTCATACTGGCGGGCTTTCATCATCACGGCAAAATAGGACAGCTGGGCTGCACGCTCGTCGATGTCCAGACCCCACAGGTTGTTCTCCACGATCTTGACAGCTGCCTCGCGTGCGGTATAGCCGTAGTCCTCATAGATACGAACAAGTACATCAAAGAGAACGCAGAGTATATGCCCCGAACCCATACAGGGATCGATGACACGAATTTCCTCCGGTTTCAAGGCAGCATATTCCTTCCGGATGACGGCAAGCTGAGCCTGTACCTCCGGCTCCTGCTCGGCCTCATCCAGATAGTACTTCCATTCAGATTTCAGGGCATCGTTGGGATGGCCCTCCAGCCACAGACGACCGAGGCTATTCTCGACCATGTAATGGACGATCCAGTCTGGCGTGAAAAGCTGCGTGGCCGCAGGGATATTCTCTTTGGTGATTTTGATGTTCTTCTTCAGATCAGAGAAAACCTTATCCTTCGGCTCGGTGTTGTAATACTGATACAGCCAGCCGATGATCTGTACCTGATCGGTCCAGTCCTCCTCCGGGATGGTGGTAACCATCTGCTCGATCACGCTTCCCTCACGGAGCAGGTAATCGGGCAGCAGCAGCTCGGTATAGTCCTCGATCCGCTGAAACATTCCCGGCAGGATGCTGTTCAGGGCATTGCACTGTACGATCAACAGGTACTTGAACAGCTCCTCGCTCTTGTTGGCTCTCTCCAGCTCATAGACCTTGTTCATGTCCAAACCATCGAGCTCCAGATGGATTGCCTCGGCGAGGATCTGCGGCTTGAACTCCCCGGCGTCGTTTGTGAACACGCGGATGTGGGAGGGCAAATAGCCGTTCACTTCCATGAAGCGCAAAGCAGCAAAACGATTAAACCACGTGTAGGTCACTTCTTCCATGACCTGCTCGAAGCCCTTTTCCTTGATGTTCCGGTTCAGTGCCTGGCGCTGCCGCTTCTCAGCCTGAGACAACAGATGTCCGTTTACGCTCTCGGCATTCGGGTCTCCGGCATCCTTCGCGGTGATTCCATATATCATGGCACGCTGGGAGACGCGCTCAATCAGCTCGTGCCTTGCCCAGACTGCGTATTTCTTGATTGCATTCTTATCCATAGTATTAGTATTCTCCGTTAGTTCAGCTTGATGCCGTCACAACCTTGCAGCAGTTTTTTCATGTTGGCGCGAATCTTTTCAACGTAGTCATCAATCTCCTGCTCAGACTTCAGCGTTCTTGCAGGGAACATCGCCTGCCGGTGGATAGCTTTGATGACTTCTTTCTTCGGAGCAACAGGCGGGTCATCGTCTCTCCTTCTCGGAGGCGTAACCGGTGGCTTCGGCGGAGGGTTCAAAACGAACTCGATCCGACTTACAGTCTCATCCTTGTACTGCCAAATCGGAGGAATAAGACCATCCAGCAGTGCCAGCGTCTGATAGGAAGCAATCTGCTGTTTTTTCTGTGTAAAATAGTTGTCAGCAGTATTGGAAATACTTCTCGCAGAGCCATTGTCTCCTGCCAATGTGTGGATCTCTTCCATGCACTGACGAACGATTTCCAGCAGTTCCTCGCGCTTGGCATCCAGCATCTTTCCATGAGCAGTTTTTACTTCGGCCATAAGACTGTTAAGCTCAGGAATGCGATCATACCGGAACTTTCCGCTCGTGGGTATAATGGTGATCACGCGGATCTGCTTTAAAGCCTTATCTGCATTCTCATCTTTGGACAGATAGTCAAGGTCGACACGCAGATCTCTTTCGTATTTTACGGCTGCATCGAACAGAGCAACTCTTGTCTTAAAGAACTCCTCCACATCCTGCAGGGCATCGTGCATATCATACAGCGCATCCTCACGGTCAATGACACGCTGAATCAATGCCAGATTGTCCTTCTGTTGAGAGAGTATATCCTTTACCAGGGATATCGCCTGTCTGACTTTCAGCTGATCGGGGTACTTGTGTCCCTCATATCGTGCATCCAGTTCTGTATAGTGTTCCAACTCTCCATTGAATTTCCGCACAATGTGCGCGATCAGTCCGTCTTCATCTTCCGGCACGTCCATCTCGTCAAAATAGTCACGCAGGAACTCGCGTACCTCTCGGATCTTCTGAATAGAGATATTCTGCCGTGTGGAAATCGAAGTCTTCCCGATTTCACTCTTCTTGCGCAGCATATCAGGCAGCTTGGGATTGTCAGGCTGGATCGTTGCGCCACCGTATTTGATTGTTACCTTCTGGTCACGAATCAGCATGGCCACAACAGCTGCAATATCAATCTCTCTCCAACCATAGGGATCCTTCTGGAAATCGCTCTGCACATCCGACATGGTAGTCGGAAGGTTCTGATTGAAGTGGATCTCCAGGTACTTCTCTATTTTGGCAGCAGCGTCACGATTAGGCTCTGTGCCGGGGAGATACGTTTCTTCCCCGCGTAAAATCTTGTAAATGTCCGCGTCCGTTTCTGCAAATTGAGTGATCAGATTAAGGTCTCTGTAAACATGAATGACCAGATACTCAAGAGCCTGATCAATTACACCTTTAGCCTTTGCCTGTAATACTCTGAGGGCATGCTGCTCGGGTGTTTCTTTATCCCTAAGCGACAGAGTTACATTTGCTGGTTTAACCTCTATTCTTTCACCATCAACATAATAATCCGCAGATATAATTGCACTGGCCAATTCACTTCCTGCAGCTAGCTCGTACTGTCCCGCCTCATCCTGCTGATCACGAATAATATCCTGTACAGACTTAGGCAATTGCACAACATTTCTACTTTTTACATATTTGCGAATTTTCATTGCTCTTTCGAGAGATTCGTAATAAGGGTTCTCAGGAAGTACCACGATTGCTTTTTGTGCCGACTCAGTCATCAGCCGCAGCTCATTCTTCTCTGTGGAATCAGTAGCCACCGTCAAAATGCGCAGCATCATTCCGCCGGTCAGTGATCCTACCGACTGCCCGTCTACCATCTGATCAAAGGAAAAGTCATACTTGCCATAGCGGAACTTTTTTGTAGCATAAATGTCCGCAAAGATCATCTGTGCGATGCGGCCCACAATATCCGCCGTCGCCACAGGAGTATTCTTAATTTCACGCTGGATGTCCTGCTCCTCGTCGGTCAGGAAGTTATAGGTATCACCGGTGCGTCCGATATAGTTCTGACTCATCAGACGGTCCAAAGAGCCTCGCACCTGTTCACGCATGGTGATCTTGTCCAGCCTGATATCGTCCGCCATCAGAATGACGATGTTGTCCAGATTAGCCTTCACATCGTCCACATAACGGACCAGATACAGGAGCTTCAGAACATCCACATCCTGCTGCTCGATGCCGTTTCCATCATAGGCAGCGCGCTCGCAGCGCTCGATCACGCGACGGATAGAGCTGTCCAGAAAGGTATGAACAGTATCATAGAAAAGATAGAACGGTGCAAGTGCATACTCATCCTTATCCTGTATCTTCTGCGCTGCCTCCTGGAAGCCGGACAGCATGGAGCGCTCGCCACCGGAGAGGTGCTTGCCAGAATTGCCGTGCTTGCGGATCTCGGCAAAGACCTTCTGCATAAGAATGAACTGATACGGCACAAAGGGGAAGTTCTTAGCAAACTCGCTGGGGCCGTTATATCCTTTGATATCCAAAATAGCATCTGTGAAGGAAAACAGGTTCCTGAGCACAGAGTCATTAAGCGCATATACCTGTTCCAGCTCGCGCTCCGCTGCATCTGTCTTTTGAAGGATACGCTTCTGAATGACCTCGTCTGCAGAGGAAGAAGAAAGAGACAGACGCGTCTTGAAACGGGCCTGAATCCGGGAGAACTCATTCTCACGGGCCTTGATGATCTCATCAATGGCTTCCTGGCCGGTGCAGACAACCCAGACCTTTCCCATGCACTCACTGCCGATCTTCTCCACGAGGGACTGCAGATTGATGAGCAGGTCTGTATCGCCGCCGACATACTGCCCGACCTCATCGATCATAAACAACAGCCTAAAGTCACGAGGCTGCGCATCCACATATTCCTTAATTTCGGAAACCAGCTGCGCAATCGAAGTCTCAATAGTCTCGCTGCCATTGAACCAGTTGCTGGCAGCCTGCTCGCTCATGCCGAGCACTTCCTGCATGGTGGCAACAATGTCATCCTCAAAGAATGCATACGCATCACGAGACTCCAGCCAGGGCGCGCCGTTCTTCTCCTCGAATACACGGCGGAACTCCTCTGTTTTGCCCTTCTTGGCAACGAACTGCTCCAGCTTGGCGACCTTGAGGTTCTCACCATAGAATCCCAGATAGTTGTAGAACATCTTGGCAAAAACGCGAAGCACCGCGGTCTTGTCCTTATTAATGGAACCTTCAATATCGATATTGAAAAGGATCGTGTCCGTGTGGCCTTTGGTGGCCCGATCGATCAACATGAAGGTGGCCGGATCATCAGCAAACTTTGCCCTGAAACGCTCCACGGTCTTTATTCCCTGTACTTCTTTGTTTTCGAGAATATAGGACAGCATCTTCAGGAAGTGAGATTTACCACTTCCAAAGAAACCGGAGATCCATACGCCGATATCCGCCGTCTCCTCATCCAGTGACTCTATATAGTTATTGAAGAAAGTAATGAAATGCTTCTTCAGCTCTCTTGTGATAACATACTCGTTCAGTTCCTGAACAAGTACGCTGCTTTCATCCTGATCGACCTTGACGACACCGTTGATCTTACGGTTGATGTCGTCCTGGAACATCGATTGAATTCTCATGCTGGTCTCCCCCTTATATCACGTTAAACGCCCTGTAGTACGGATTCGGCGTCAGCTTATCAAACAGTTTCACATAGCGGCCATCAAAAGTTCCCGGATACATAACCAATACCGGTACGTCCGAGAAATACGGCTGCATGGCATCCAGCAGAGCGTGGACCCGGATGAAAGGAAAAGCCTCTCCGACTCCTGTAATCAGTATCACGTCTCCCGGCTGGTGCGGCTCATACTGCATCTTCTTAATAAATGCCGTGTTGTTTGCAAGGCGTTTCATCTGATCCAGCACAAACTGTTTTCCCTTTTTCTCCTCCTGTTGGGCAACACGGTCAGTAATCCGCTTATCATCCAAGATGGAGAGAAACACCTTGTACAGGTTATATTCAATCAGATGACAATTCAGACTCTGATCACATGTCAGTTTCTCTGTAAAGTGCCGGATTGCCATCTCATCCTTCGGATCGTAACAGAAGATCCGGATATTCACTTCATTGCTCAGGCCCTTGCCTTCCTGGAAATCCGGCTCCTGTATTAAGGCACGCAGATTGTCCAGGCGTTCCATAATATTGCTCTTCTTTTGCATATGACACCGTCCGTTATTGGTTTTCTAATTCTTTTCAAAAGCAGTTAAAAGCTGCCAGTGCCAGTTCTTCCCCGTTGTTGCGGATCGCATTTTCAAGAACATGGCTTAATAATACCGGCTGCAACTTGTTTGACCTGCCGCTCTCTATATACTCATTATCTATGAGCACCCTCATGAGCACCGATCCGATTTTCTTTATAGTACCTTCTGACCAGGAGGCGACCAGGTCGTCTTGTTCCTGAAGCTGCAGGAAGAAAACGTTGATATCCCGCCTGCTGAATGAATAATCCTGCTGCCGATATTTTGACCCGATCACAGTGATCATGAAGTCCCAGATCAGCCGATACTGCTTCATCATTGCGTAAAGGCATACCTGCTTAGAGGTATCCAGGTCCAGTGTCGCGATCGCATCCACTAAATCAGGATCATTCAGCGCATGCAGTCTTCTGATACATGCACCGGCAGTCTGCTTAATTGTTTTTTCTGTGGGATATTGAAATAGATTCTCTTCGACGATCCTTTTCAGAATCTCTTCATCCGACAGGCCTTCTCTCATAAGACGCGCGGTAGTACGCATCTCATAAAACAGGAACTGTTCCCTGGTAATAGAACCCGCGCCATAATACGGGCTTTCAGATATAGACAGGGGCATAATGACCTCCATTGAATTCATAATTCGGCATTTTCATTATATCCCCAAATAATGGCATATGCCATGGCAACCTTTCCTCTTCAGCGTAGCTGTCCATTTTTATATCCACCAAATACTCTTTGAACAACATGTCAAGGAACTCATTCTGCGCTAGTGTCATCAAAAAAGGGGCAATAATGATTTATTGCGGAAAAAAAACGAGCAAAATCGAAAATAATCGCACGAATTTTTAAAAATTTCTGCCATATAAGATATAGGACATTTCAAATCAAGGCGATCCAACAGCAAAGGACAGATCGCACTTGCGAAAAAAGGAAAGACTAAAGATGAGCAGCAATGCTACGACCATCACAAAACTTAATAACGACATGGCAGAGTGCGCGCCAGTCGTGTTACCAGTCTTCAAATCTAACATTGACTACATGTGTAACTGCAAGGTGGCAAGGCATCTGTTCAATACCGCAAAAGCACTGGATGACGAGTGTATCGTTTTCAAGATTCCTGTTAAGGATAATGCTAAACGCCAGGTGGCCGACGAAACAAATACATTCCCGTCAATATTCGTTTACATCACTAACCATAATGCCAGAAACGGAGCAAAGATCTATCTTACACAGTATGATCTTACAGTTCTTGATGCCATATATACCATCCAGTGCGCCGGATATAACGTTTTCACACCTGAATGGGTATATATGGTTATGGCAAATGACCCGAGTTCAAGGCTGACGAAGGAGAAGGCTAGATCACTTGAAGAGAGCTTCGAGAAACTTCGCAACATCAATATCGCAATAGACTGTCATGAGGAATTCCAGAGCCGCCGGGGCGACAAGTGGAAGGAACACGAGGGTATATATGAGTCCTGTCTTCTGCCGATCAAAAACGTGAGTGCTATTCATAAACTTAATGGAAAGAAAGTTGGAGCATATATGCTCGACGGAGTTTCCGCTCTCTACCAGTACTCGTCGGAAATAGACCAGGTTGTGAACATTCCGGTTGAGGTATTCAGGTCCTCCGGGAATCGTGCGAACAGGGAGGAGGGGATTCTTATCAGGCGTTTTGTGGTTAAGCGTGTCGCCCAGATTGTCAACGATAACGGGTTAAGCAGCAACAGGATTTCTTTAGGCTGGCATGACACAAAGACCGGGATGGGAAAAGGTATGCTGGCAAGCTTGGGATACAGCGTGGCGAACTTTAATTCGTGGCGTGACAAGAAATCAAAAATCCTCAAGGTTGTCACAGGGACCTTGGATGTGATGGCTAAAAACAACGCGATCAGCGGTTATAGAGTTTATCGCGAAGGAAACTCAAGCAGCCGTGCAGTGGGGGTTAGCGGCGTAGAGATATTTTATAACGAGTCATCGGTGCTACGTAAAAAGCGTCGACACGCCGTGTCAAAACCGTCGACACACTAACGCAAAACCGTCGACGCACCATGTAAATACCATCGACACGAAAGGGCGGCAAGATCGTCAAAAAGTGCTGTAAATAAAGGCATTTCAGGATAACCGTTAATTGGGTGTAGGTAACCGTAGGTATCTGTAGGTTACCTGTAACGCTACAGCTGAGGATTCCCTGGGGGTCATCCTCAGCCGCAGCGGTCAAAACTATTACAAATGGAAAGAAAAACCAGCCCTGCATAAAGGGTCTCGGTAAGCCGAAAAGAAGTCGCGGCCACTACAACATGAAGGTGGATCAGTGACGTAGTGGCAGCCATCCCGTTTTTCTTCCACTTGCAATGCTTAGGCATTACTAAAGGAAAGGAGTTTCATAATGTCTTATATTCCAACAGAAACCTATAGACATGCATGTTCCGTCGATCTGTACCGGTACCTGCTAGACATGCACCCGGCTGAAGTAAAGCGTGAAGGCCATAGCCTTGTGCTTACCAGAGACAAACATGTATCACTGAAACAAGGCTACCATGGCTACATGAACTTCAGCAAAGGCGACAAAGGCAACAACATCGACCTGCTTACACGGTATCTTGGGTACAGCAAGGAGGAGGCTGCCGACGCGCTTACTTCTTACGCTGGAGGTCCCGGCAGTATGGATGTGCATCCCGGCAGATATTCCCCTGTTCCACAAGCCCCCGAAGCAAGAAAAATCGTACTCCCGGAACCGCTGGATGGACCGTATCGGAATCTGTATGCTTACTTGAGAACCAGAGGTTTCCCTGCTAGAGTAATTGATGCTCTGGTGCAGGACAGATTACTATATCAGTCGAAGAAAATGAACAACCTTGTCTTTGTTTCTTGTGAGGGAGACTATTGCGAACTTCGTGGAACAAACACATATGCTGACCGCAGATGTAAGAAGCGTGACACTTGCCCCGACTTCCGCGAAGGTGATCGAAACTGGTGTGCGTATATGGATACATGTCCGATCTACAAACCGGACCCTTTCCACGGCACACGAAAGGCAGCATCGGACAGGTTTTGGTCCTTCAGACCGCACAAAAACAAGCCGGCAGAAGTGGCCTACGTATGTGAAGCCGCTATCGACGCCGTAAGCCTGTACCTGATCCACCTAAGGTACAATTTGAGTACTGCAGCTGAGTATATCAGCATCGGAGGAGTTGCTAATCAGGCAGCAATCGACAGGATCGCAGCGGCAAAGAAGGCGATTCTGGCTGTAGACAATGACGAAGCCGGTGAAAAATGCCGCGAGCGGAACCCGGCATTGAGCCATATTATTCCAATAAACAAGGACTGGAACGACGATTTACGGAAAGGAGCGTTTTATGGATCAGACAAACACTAATAATCGGTCAGCGTCAGTAGAGGAGAATGTCAGGACAGCTGACGTCCAGAATCCGTCACAGACAACATCGGGCTACGCCGGCACATCCGCCGCAATGTTCGATCAAAAGCAGCCTACAGAAATGCAGTTGGAGTACCGGCAGAAGATCAATAGTATAGTAAATTCGCTGCAGCCCATGTCTGCGTTCAAAGAGGAATTCGTCAGGCAGTGTAAGGAATATGGTACGCGGATCAGTACCGGAATCAACTCATTGGATATCGTTCTCAACGGAGGACTTTCAGATGAGTTATACATCATGGCGGCCGAAACCAGTACGGGAAAGTCGGCATTCATGATGCATCTTGCTCAGAACGTTGCTCTCGGAGGATCAATTGTGTTGTATTTCGCATTGGAGATGAGCAGGAAGGAGTTTGTCGCCAGAGCAATTTCGATGATTTCATATATGGATCATAAAGAAGATCCTACCAACGCTTTTACAGCTGGTGATGTTTTGGACTGGCGATATGAGAAAGAAGATAGTGATTTGGAAGGAAAATCCACAAAAGTCTCGTACAGTACGTACGAGAAATACTCCGATGAATACTTTGAGCAGTATGGGAAAAATCTGTATATCATAGAGGGTGAGATTGAAGGATTATCTGCCAAGGATATTGCTAATATTTGCGCCACTATGAAAAAAAGGAATCCTATGAAGAAAATAGTTGCCTTCATTGACTATTTACAGCTCGTAAAAGCTGATCCTGATGACAGATCGCAGATCGACAGGAAGACTAAAACCGACGTTGCTGTCACAGTTTTCAAAGCGCTGGCTTCACAGATTGGCATGCCGGTGTTCCTGCTTTCAAGCGTCGCACGAGGAAAATACGGCAGTCAGATTGGAACATCATCTTTCAAAGAATCCGGAGACACAGAGTATACAGGAGGAATCCTCATCGGTTGGAACTGGGAAGGCGTCACAAACGAAAAGGATGCAGATGCTCGTAAGGAAGAAATTGAATCTTGCAAGAAGCGTAAATACAGACGTATGACGGTTGACATACTCAAGTATCGCAATGCAGAACGCGATAGGTCAGTTCACCTGCGGTACTATCCTGCACACAACTACTTTGAAGAGGATGTTGAAGAGAATAAAACAGACAGCGCTGGAAATAATACAGACCCCAAACAAGATGTAGTCATTCGGAATGGGCGGGAATACAAAGTGCAACGATCTTAAAGCTGCCATTACAGAGTACAGTTTTTCGATACTCGAAAAATAATATACAGACATAATAAGGGACTGTGAAGTCAGTTTACGAGTGTGGTGAATCACACACTCATTTCATTTCTTCACAATCCCTTTTGTCCGCATCTCGTAATATGTCGCCTAACTCAGACGACTATAATTCTGTTTCCTTCATATAATCAGACGTTCTGCGCCTACGATGTTTTTTCTTCAAAAATGTATTTAGCTGCTTTTTCCGCCTGGCCTGCCGCATACACGACGAGCCGCTTGTCATTCTGCAGAGCTCTGAGCCAGCCCTGTACGTACCCTGTGGAGTTTCGGATGCTGTGATCTGTTTCAATCCCCAAATGGTTCATGATACAGGCACACCCTATCTCTGCGATCAGCTCTTCCTTACTGTAGGTTTCCGATCCGAAGGCTGTATTGTGCAGCCCCGGTCTATTCAGCCGATTCACAAGTCCCGTTGAATGAACGATCTCATGTAAAGCGGTTGAGTAATACTCTTCCGGATACTCATACTGCCACAGCGACGGGATATGTATCACATCCTGTGCTGGTGAGTAATATGCCGTATTCGACTGCTCATCCTCCAGACGAATCCCTTCGCGCATAACATAGCCGTGGACCAACCTTTCTGCCTGCTCAATCGGGTCATGGTTATAGACCTTAATCCGTGGCTCCAAGGGAGCTACACCTTCAACCTGAGAAATGTGAAAGACTCTGTAAAATCTTAGCACAGGTCCCCTTCTTTTCTGATCCTGGTCGTCTTCATCCGGATCTTTCTTTGTTTCCTCTTCTGGCCATTTCCAAAACACGACGATCTCTGACTTTTCGCCTTTGCGGATCTTACCGCCAAGTTTTGTCCATTGACCAAAAGTTGCATACTCACCGGAGTGTGTGAGCATCATCTGGTTAAGCAGGCTATACTGCTTGCCGGAAACCCTGTTAAAAGCTCCTCCTTCAACCGTACACCAGGGACGGTGCCAAGGGATCTCTCCCATCTGCAGGAGGTTAAGGATCTTATCCGTCACGATCTGGAAAACATCCGCCATCACAGCACCTCCGCTCTGCAGATCATTTTGATCTCATGAGAGGACACCTTGTACTGGTACACTACCGGCTCCAGCTGCAGGATCGGATCGACCTGTGCGGTATTGATCTCGTTAACAATATACGCGAGATCGGAGACCTCCATATCGTCTCCGAGTTTTGATCCGGCGATGACGATCACTTCTTCCGTTGAGGAAGGGAGGATGTAGCACATATCTTCTCCATGCTCTTCGCAGTACTGCCGGAAAAGATCCGGCAGATACAGCACACTGGCGCCACCGGGCAGGTGTGTTGTAGCTACGTAGAGCGTATCATCATTGTCCGCATACAGCCCGAGCAGTTCTGCCATGCTGCAGATAAAGGCGGCCGAAGCCGTATTTTTCTCAGCTGCTTTCCAAAAGTCTTCTTCTGAAACTCCTGTCGCCTCGATGAGCTTTTCTGTAACGCGGATTGTTCCCGACTGATCCGGACCGAGATCCAGCCTCAGCCGGATCTGGAGCTCCAGATTCAGGTACGGTTTCTTCATGACTTCATCAGTTCCTCTTTTTGCCAAGGAAAGAAAGATGTTTTCTTTCACATATTCCCAGTCTGTCATTTTTTGCGTGGGGATCTCCGGCAGCTTTTCCGCCATGATTATGCGCACCTTTGTGACAAACTCGTTAATTGTTTCCTCCTCTGAGTAGTAGACAACCGGGCTGACTTGTCCATCGCCGGTTATGATACGGAATCCTTTGCACGGGACTCCATTCTTCGTGACGGTCACCTGCTCAGCGTCCACTCCTTCTTTTCTAAGTGCCTCAAGTATTCCATTTTCAAAGTTCCTCATTTTTTTGATCCTTTCCGCCCGTCATCTTCTGAACGGGCTAATACAAAAGTTTGCCCGTTCTACGAACGGAAGTATAAAACGCTACGAGATGCGGGCCTCGTACATGGGTTCAAAAGCTTACTTGCCATGTACTGCGTGTCAAATACAGCACGCAAGATGTCTTTCTGTTTCGCGAAGGCTACTAGAAATAACACCAAACAAATAATTAAAATAAACCCAACCCCTCTCCGCAAGGAGAGGACGCTCCCGGCCTAATGGCTGTTTTTTGTCGCCGAGACGACAGGAAGGTTAATGAGCAATCTCGATTCTCGGAGAAGAATCCTCGCTCTGCGTAAACCGCTTATGGTCGATGCCAAAATTCTTGCGCTGCACACTCAGTGCAAAGAGAATCGAATCTTTCATCTCCTGTGAGATGTCCAAAGACTCAGCCATCGCCTTCTTCTCATCAAACACTTTCTTAAATGCAGCTGCAACCTTCACCGCATCCGGCTCTGCGAGCTGTTTGAATGTGTTCCGTACCTTTGCCAGGTTTTCCCGCCATGAAGTTCTGCCAACCAGATCATTGAGATCCTGTCTATATACCCCGTAGACTGCTTTCCTGCTCGTTTCGACAATCATGCAGTCGAGGCTGTCAGACAATGTCTTGTCCATGTCAAACAATATGTGTTTCCCTTCAGTCATTTATTTCCTCCCTCTTTTTTATATAATCTATGTCCTTATCACTTCCGTACATTGATACAATGGTAATGATTCGATCCATTGGATCTGGATCATACAGGGTAAGTACATTATCTAACAGCTTTTTTGTCCGAATTCGGGCACCAGCCTCCCAGTTTTGGATTGTAACCGTTGATACCCCAAGGAGACGAGCCGCTTCGTCTTGTGTAAGGTTAGCGGACTTTCTCAACGACCTCATTTTTTTTCCGCTGTTCACCTGATCCCCCCTCACATCATCATCTGGTTCTCACTATCAACAGCATCTGCATCAGGCTATGCATGATCACGTTTGTCGTTTTTTTAGCATCCTCAGACTGTTTTTTTGCCTCTTTTAACGTATCCTCGATTCCACGCCTAGCAATGTACTTACCTGCTCTTTTTAAATTTCCTTTTGAAAAGACATCTCCCAAAGGGTTCTCGGCATTTTCCTCTCCAACATGATCTATTTCCGCAATTCTGGAAGCAATGTCAGAAGGAGCAACCCGTTTGTCGTTAACATACATGTCTATGCTGCCGGACGAAGGATCCCTGGTAAAACGCACAGTTCCGCTATCTGTATTCAGTTCTATGCTGCTCTTTCCTGTATCATTAAAAGCCCTGTCCAATGTCTTGAGTACGCGCTCAGCATATGCTTCTTTTGTTTCTGATTTCTTACTGAATTCCCCGATCTTATCCGCAAGATTTCCAGCTTTTTTCATGCGATCTCCTCCTGGTTAGCTTCCCTAGAAATAAGCTTATCTGTTTTATCGAATACGAGCCACAAACCTCAGGTTTGTGCTACGCCCTCATATATGACAATATGATTTGTTGCATGCTACTCTGTTTCTTTGATGATACGAGCAACAACCTTACTCAAGTCAGCCGATGTCAGGCGCGCAGCCCTACGTGACAACAGAAATTCAACGCATTCGTCCCTTAAATACTCCGCCGCCTCACCTTTTCCTTTACACGCCGCTTTAAGATCTTCCACAGCCGCGAGAATGATTGCATTAGCAAGAGCTTCCCATCCAAAGTTTGATTCATACATATTTCGCACCTCTTTTTTCTTGTTTGTTTAGTGTAAAAATCGCTCCCCTTCGTTAAAGGGAGCGTGTCTTATTATTTATATGTATGAAATTTTATTCTGAGGGATTGAGTAAGAATGCTATTGCGCTATTTCCTATTCTTTTTTCTCTGCGAATTTTTATACCTACGCTCTATAGGGACAACCAGCGGTTTAGTCGTATATATGACCACACACCAATAGCCTGACTTAAAGTCAGCACTGTAGCGCCAGCAATACAGTACATTTTCATCATCGACGTATGTATATATGCCATTATCCTCAGGCGAAACATAATGAACGCATCCAATGTCCACAAGGATTTTCTCTATAAGATCATCAAATACTTGATTTTCAATTACCTCTGGATCGATTGATGCATCGTATGGTGTCTGTAAAACCGATTTCCAAGTACGCACCACCTGCCTGTCAGGCAGCCGTTCTCTCCATTCCCTGCTCTGCAAAACCAGGTAGCCATCATGTTCTTTTTTCGGAGTGATGTTCCTGTCGGCATTTGCCCTCTCCCGACAGATACGCCTGAGGTTTTCGTTCAATTTCTGTGCCTGCTTCACGGCTAAATCCTGCTCCGTAATATGTTCTTTCAGATCAGTGATTCTTCCTGCGCATTCCTTCTTTGTATCTGAAATCTGCAATTCCATATCCTGTACTCGGCTGCACAGGCGGTCATTTTCGTCCCTCTGTCTTTCAAGTTTATTCAGCAGACTGGTATTTACCTTTTTAAGAACCAGATATCGCTGCTGCTCACGATGTAAATCATCCCGATACATCTTTGCTATATCAATCAGCTCTTTGTACTCTCCCACAGTTTGCATCACATGAGATGCGTCTGCCTCTTCGCATTTTTTTAAGACGCCAAGAGAATTCCTTTTTACATACTCCATCCCATTACCTCCACGACTATTTGCAGTTACAGCCCACGTAAATAATGATCCGCAATTACGCAAAGTCGGTTATGACCAAGCGCCTTACTGGCTTTTTGCATTGCTTTTTTATCTAACCGTCTGCCGCGTTCGTCCTTTCTGCAATAATAGACTTCGCTTTTATATCGTATGCCGGAGCCCGGATATACCCGATCATAGGGTATATCATCATATTTCCGGGCATACTTCCTGTATACCTGAGCAGCATACTCCGCGCGGTATCCATGCACATCTGCTGCAGAATGCACGTGTTCCCAGACCTTTTCATGCGGTTTCCGATCACGCATCCTAGCAATTATCTGCTCCTTGTACGGACCTACAATCGGCGCATATCGGCTACGGCCCCCTTTATCCGACCTGTGATGTATGAAAACCGTCTCTTCAGGAAAAGTATCTAATGCATCCACGAGCGCTTTTTTATCTGCAATGTTCTGGTCTGATGGGCTGCGCTTTTCTGCAACAAGCTCTTTTTCCATTTGTTCCCTCGTCCACAGATCTCGTCCTTCCAGCTTTTCAAGAACATTTCTGCGGCAGCCTGTCCCACAACAAAAATTTATCAATTCCGCGTTATTAGTCACAGAAAAGTGTTTATCCCGTGCAGTTGTCATCCTGCTGCGCATAATGTCTTCCCTCCGTCGGACTGGAGGTATGAACCTGTCAGGATCTGCACGGTCTATTTGGAAAAGTTTGTTTAGTGCCGCTGCTTCTGTCTGTATGGTCCAGGAAGATAAATATCTCCCTTTGTCATCCCTTTGGTCAGCCCGCAGCTCCAGCCACTCTCTCGCGTAGCGTCGGGCTGCTTTCAATGTCGTGACTTCCGGATGTTCTCTATGCAGCCACCTGAGGTAGTACCCTATGTGTTTTTTATACGTCTGGTATGTCGCAAAAGAAAAAATCTTACCTTTATCTTCACCGGCTGTCACTGCGGCTCGTTTGCTCTGCCCAAATGCCTGCATTGACAGAAGCCGTTCGTGAGCGAGTTGATGCAGGGATTTATGATATCTGCTTTTGTTTTTCCGTCCCATATATACTCCGTTCTTTTACGGTTGATGTTCCATTGTTAAAATCAAATCGGTCATTGCCTGTAGACTACAGTCAATTTCCAGACACTTTTTAAGGTCTTGTGTGTGACCATTGTCGGGACATGCATCCCACACCTTTTAACGCCCGTGTACGGCACACGCAGGTTTACGATCAGCGTGATCATCATCGCATTGACTTAAAGTTTCATATCAGTTTTACTTCATGAATTGGAAGGCAAATTCTCCTGTCTGTTCAGGTCGACATCTCACATCCGCAAAAAGATCGATGTGCACTGTGCTGGATCCCTACTATCCCTTCGCGAGGGCTAATAACGGGGCTTTTCAGGATCTTATGGCTTGCGTCCACTCTAAAGCTATCTATGATAAAACACCTTTGTGTATATCTTAATTGTACTCACGTCGCACATTACCGCCCACTAACTTAAGGTTGGCACATAGCCATACCTACCCCGGCTATCGGTTTACCCGTACACTGTCGTATACGGATAAACCGATCGATCTATAAATAGCAACGCGAAGCTTAAAAACAATTTTTCTTACATATAAAAAGAAAAATAGAAAGGACTTTTATATGTATGAGAACACCACATCCAAAGGATAAAAGAGCACAATTATTATTGCTGTCCTCCCAGAGGTCAAAAAAATGACCAGCACAACCTTGATAACTCCCGAAATCTTGAAATATGCCGTCGACGCAGGCATAATTGATCTTGGCAGCATTCGCACTCAGTATGAGGAGACTGAGCGAATGAAATTATTAGATTCATATAAGTACAAGATTTTCGAAAGCGGCGGCAGATGGTATTGCCGGCTCCCGGACGGAAGGAGGATTAAAAGAAAGAATCGGGAAGATGTAGAAAATGAAATCATAAAAATCCAGAAGGGAAGGGCTCAGAAAGAGAAAGAACTCACAGGGAAAAAACCGGTGGATCTCTTTACTGAATGGAACGATTCCAGACTTGAAAAAGGCGTGATTCAAGGCGCAACTGCACTTCGGTATCGTAAGACCTGCGATAAATACATAAAAAACGCAGCCCTCAATAAGATACCGATGAAAAGGATTACAAGGAAAGAATGGACCGCATTCCTCCAGGGTATCTACGAAGCCGGGAGTCCGACAGAAAAGGATCCCAAAAGAAAGATTTCTGCAAAGGAATTGGGGCGCATTAAGTGTGTCGTGAGAGGAATCATTGACCAGGCAGAAGATGAAGGACTAATTACTTACACTTCCGACGAGGTTATATCTCACGTTCGTACGGATATGCACGGATTCAACCATTCGGCGCACTCTACAGAAAACGAAGTATACTATCCCGATGAGCTGCAGGCGCTGAAGTCCTATTGTCTTTCCAATCCCGATCCCTATACACGCTGTATCCTGCTGGCGATCATAACCGGCGAACGGATCGGTGAGTGTGCGGCTCTGCTTGCAGAGGATATTAACCCCGAGGAGCACTGTATCTATGTCCGGCGTACTGAAACACAGGCGGATGAAACTGGAAGACAGCAAGAGACAATTCGAGAAGGTGCTAAGACCGATGCAGGAGTCAGACGTGTGGCAATCCCTGAGAATTCTCTTGAATGGGTGCGTGGTATCAAGGATATTTCCGAGAAAACCGGCGGTGGATATCTGTTCAAGCAGGAACCGGGGAGATACAGAGAACGCTATGTAGGAGAACGAGTCCGTGCCAGCCAAGTAAGAAGACATCTGAAGAAAATATGTGCCGAATTGGGAATCAGCTATAAGCCTCCCCACAAATTCCGGAAGACATACGCATCCATATTAAAGGCAGCTGATATTGACGATACGACGATCATCGAGCAGATAGGTCATACCAATATCAAGATTACGGAGAATGTCTATATCAAAGACCGCAACCGTATGAAAGAAAAATCCCGCATACTGGGTGAAATTGATGAACTCCGACTCGATCCACTCGAAAAGGAAAACCCGAATTGCAGGGTCATCAGCTTCTTTGATGAGTCCCCAGTGAGTCACCCGCGAGTCACCCGGCGTCTCCAAAAAAACATGAAGCCCGAAAAAGCCTTTAAATAAAGCATTTTTCGGACTTCAATTCACCCAAAAATGGAGACGGTGGGACTTGAACCCATGACCTCAACACTGCCAGTGTCGCGCTCTCCCAACTGAGCTACGCCCCCATGTCATATGATTTTCATTCGACAAATAGTATCTTACTGTAAACAGGCGGAAAA